>Ga0192241_10053_pt1 | contig 61034 bp, 38 predicted proteins | sample Koala_Koa27_I3_FD_131239 | JGI IMG/M metagenome (GOLD analysis project Ga0192241, IMG submission 131239) | Enriched cells from koala feces incubated with labeled cellulose particles, San Francisco Zoo, California, United States - Koala_Koa2-7_I3 ... | reverse complement strand
CTATTAATGTTACACCGGAAATTTCTATATTATTCAACCTTTTTTCTGAAGCTATATGTTTAGAAGCAGAGATCAACATTTCACCATTCGACCATTGCTCTCCTCCCCAATGTCTAAGTTTCTCCCCCGAAAGAATACCACGTCCCATAATCTTTGTATTACTCCCTTCAATACTAACAGATGAGTAAACAGTCGCTCCTTCATCTATATACAGTATTTCTCCTTCTTGTAAAGTAATGGAACCTACTTCATGCTCACCTGCCGCATAATATTTCACTTTGGAGCTAGAAAAATCAGGTTTGTCAGTATCAGTACGGTTAGGAAATATAAATAAATTATGGTACCTGTCGTCATCAAATTCCACAGAGACTTTTCGGCTTTCCCAGCTAGGAATAGTAAATTCGACCGTACGATTACTACAGTTCGTAGTCTTAATACCATAAGAACTTGGGCGTATTTGTGAAGTATAAAATTTACCTCTACGCTTCTCTACACGCATCTTTACCGGTCCTGAAAATTCATTAACGAAATTGACAAAACACATTGTATCGCGTAATTCTTTAGAATTATCCCAATCATTCCAAATCTCCGAATGATATTTAGGAGCATTCGACACAAGTGCATTATTAACCTTTATACTTCTCCAACGCTTGTCTTGCAACACATACACATTATAATAATCATTATCATCAACATACAAATCATCACCCGGCCAAAAACGTATAAATTCCTCGCTCTGACTAGTCCACATATTTTTACTATAAGGTGTGTAGCGATAAGTCAATGTATAAATACTTTCCTCTTCATATTTAGAAAAGTCAAGATTCAACTCCAAGGTATAGCCGGCACGGATACCCTCCGCAATTTCCAACGTATTTTCTAAAGTCACGTCATTAAACTCTAACTGACAAGGAAGTTGCCAGGTTTTATCAGGCTGACACATTGGAAATACCCCCTTTGTCATACCTGTCTCTGCTTTGGTAAACATAAGTTTTTTTACTTTCACCTCATTCAAAGCTTCCACACGAGCAACAGACGGATATAATGCATTTGTCATTCCGCCCAATGAAAACGAAATATTCTGGAACGATTGGGGCGCATTAATTATATTAACAGTAATTGAAGAAGTAAGTGGTTGCATACTGAATTTTTCCTCTGTGTTCAAAGCCTTTTGTCCCATCCATATCTGAGGAATATCATCATTGATATCTTTTAAAGCCACATAATATTCAGAAGAAGCCTTTCCTGGATTTTCCTGTCCGAACATAAGATTATCTTCACTTTCATAAGCGATTACAGTACATCGGTTTCCAACCGTAGTTTCAAATTCCTTTAAAGATGCTCTATCCGTTTCTTTTTCTATCTCAGTACAAGTATTATTATCAAACACATACATGATATGTGTCCATGAAGCGATCTCTTCCGGTACATAGCCAGACTGCTCAGCGAATTGTGCTTGTACAATGGTTACATAATCATCGTTACAAGAAGCATAAAACACTGTTTGAAAAAACAAGCATAAAAGTAACATATTATTTTTCATATTTGTAATTTTTATATACCAAATCTTTATTTATTTCCAACCGTCATTTTGAATCAGATTCTTGTTCTTAAATAATTCAGTATCAGAAATTGGATAATAATACATTTTATCATTCCACTCTCTCTTCTGTACCAAAACACGATTAACCGTCTGTGCTCCACTACTTTGATAAAGAATACTCAATCCATATACAGAACTAGTTTCCTCTCCTATCATCCATCTACGGATATCCCAAAAACGATGTCCTTCAAACGCTAACTCTACACGACGTTCGTTTCTCAAACGTTTTATAAAAGTATTATAATCTATTCCTACAGAAATATCCGGCATACCAACACGACCTCTTACCAAATTAACGGCATCTAAAGGAGACAATATATAATTTATATCATCTACTATTCCCGTAAAGTTTGGATCTTTTTTTGCTTCAACTAAAGCCTCTGCATAGTTAAGTAAAACCTCTTCAATACGGAACAAAGGAACGATATGTTGATAACTTGTTTCATTACCAGTTATCAAACTAGTTTCCTCACGTAAAAACTTACGCAAATAATAAGATGTAGGAGTAGCCCCTGACTGTGGTTTGCCATTACGCCCACCTATAAAAGTTTCAATAGTCTGGCCTAAAAAATTGGCTCCATTGGCTAAAATTGTTTTGGCAAAACGCGGATCACGTGCTTCCGTATCGAATGCCAAAGATTGATGCTGGATCCAATCAAACGGTGTACCATCAAGCAAATCGAATGCTTCCATCAAATTCTCAGAAGGACAAACACCTGAATTCCCCCCCCCTCATATCCTATAGGAAAATTTGCTTTTTCAAAGCTATTATTAGCAGCACTCCATACGCCAAAAATGAGACCGGAAGCTTCTTGATTATTTACAACTTCCTCATCTATCAGTTGATATGCCCCACCATCTATCAGTTCTTTAGCAGCTTGAGCTGCCAATAACCACTTCGAAGCCTTATCCTCTTTATTATTCAACGGGCTGGCAGCATAAAGTAATACACGAGTCTTAAGTGCTTGTGCCATACCTTTTGTTACGCGAGCTAATTCACCGCTCGTAGTACCTACATAAGTAACAGGAAGATGTGGAATCACAGCATTACACTCTCCCACAATCCAATTCACCGCATCTTCATAACTTAGAGGAATGATTTCATTGGCCTCTTTCATTGACAAAGAATGTGATACAACTGGAATCTGACGATACCTTTTTAACAATTCAAAATGAAAATAGGCACGCAAGGCTCTCACTTCCAAAGGGTAATTCTTCAACTGCTCCATCTTCTCTTTATAGTTATCTTGCCAAATACTTTCAGGAAAATCAGCAGGGCAATTCTCTAAGAAATAGTTGGCAGCAGCTATAGCTTCATAATAATAAGCCCATTGATCATCAATCAAATTTGTAGCTGCCCAACTTCCGTCATAAAAAGTCTTGATCTCATTATTGTCCCAGGCATATACTGCATCATCAGTTGCAACTTCACGCATAGTACCCTCCACATCTTGCAATCCATCCACAACATAACCATAAACACCGGTTGCCACTTCTTTCACATTCTCAAAAGTAGAAAATTGATAATCTACAGTATGATATTGAGATTCATCTAATTCTAAAAAATCGCTACATGAGGTATTCAAAACCAAACAAACAGCTCCTATAAGCACATATTTATTCATAAGTATCTCCTTTTATGTTTAAAATAAAACATTCACTCCTATCTGATAACTACGCATAGACGGATATCCCATACTAACATATTCCGGATCCATAATATCTATGTGGTCTATTGAAAAAAGATTCATACCTTTCAAGAAGAAACGGCACTCATTCATATGTAAATTCTTAATCCACTGTTTAGGCAGCTTATAATAAATCTCCAGAGCTCTCAATTTTAAGAAATCCCCTCTTTCTGTCCAAAGCGAACTAGTCCGATAATTATTGTTATTAGATAGAGTAGTAAGGCGAGGATAACGAGCATTCGGAGTATATCTAGTCCAATAATCCTTCAAATAATGATTTGAAATATTCTTATCATTACCATAAAGTGGCTGATAGATGCTCTCTAGATCAGTAGTCACAGTGAAATGACCTGCACCTTGAAAACAAGCATTGAATCCAACATTCTTATAATATGCTCCAACATTAAATCCATAGTAGATTTCCGGTAAATTGGAGTAAAGTTGATAAGTATTATCATATTCATCAATTTTGCCATCCTCATTCAAATCTTTATACTTTACATCACCAGGACGAACTTCCGAAATAAATGTAGATACCGGAACACCTGATTGTAATTTACCATTATTATCAAAATCGCTTTCTTGATAAAACCCATCAGCCACCAAGCCATAAAAACGCTCAATTGACTGTCCTGTCTGATACATATATCCATATGGGTGATAAGCTTCTTCCATTCTCATAATTTCATTTTTGGCATAAGAGAACGTACCCTGAATATGATAGGCAAAATCTTTAATCCGTTGTTTATATCCTAATGCAATTTCAACGCCATAATTTTTGACTTCCCCAGTAAAAACATCACTAGCACCTACCCCAAGAACTGAAGATACAGAACCGGTAGAGTTTACACGGATATTTTTACGACGATTATAGAATCCATCTATCTCGAACGCAAGTCCATCAAAAAGCCCTAATTCAATACCAACATTCGTTTTGTAATCTTTTTCCAGTTCCATGTCTGTAGAAGCAAGCGCACCATGAGTCATACCGTTAAGTAATTTTGTACCTACAAAAATATATTTCTTGCCATTACCATTAAATCGTTTATCCATATCGTATGAAAGACGGCTGTCATTACCAACTATCCCATAAGAAGCACGCAATTTTAAATAGTCAATATTCTTAGCATTCTTCATAAATTTTTCGTTAGAAATAACCCATGCAGCAGAAAGGGCAGGATAAAATCTATACTTATCTCCCTTAACTAACTTGGCACTACCTGCGCAAGTTAGTACTCCATTAATAATATAACGATCATCATAGCTATATTCTGTATTTAGAATATAATCGCGATACATGAATGTATTGTTTGCACCTCTGAATTTGGATTTACCTTGACTAAAAATTACCTTAGCATTAACGTGATGTGCATTGAAATCGCGAATATAATTCAGTTTTGCCCATATGCTAGTACGCATAAACTGTGTAGCAAGTACACCATTATTGAACACAAGTTCCGTATCATTACCATAACGAGTATAGAGGTAATCATAAATATTACCCGATTCATTAAATAGTTGTGTCACATTATTGTAAGCATATTCTTTTGATCTAGTATCGTCCATATCAGCAGAGTTATCATAAGATATACGCAACTGAGCAGACAGTCCTTTTATTAACATAGATAGATTTTGATCAAAAGTCAAATCTGCAAAAAGAGTGCGTTGTAACATTGTAGTATAACCTTTTGCAGTTTTTTGTGCTAATGGATTCTTGAATATTTGATTCTGTAACCACATATTATTACTCTTTATTGGAAAAGCAGCAGATGGTGTATTATACATATCTGTTAAATCAGTACCTGCAGTCGGATATTGATATTGTTGCAAATGTCCCATAAGGTTAATACGTAACGTACTAGTTGGGCTGATATCAGTTTCTAAGTTTGTGCGTAATCGAAGTGAATACATTTCAGTCTGGGTAGAGTAGCCATCATTCAGATCTGTATTATTAAAAAATCCCCTATTACTAGAATAATCAGCAAATACATAGTAACGCATACGTTTACTTGTTCCATCAAAAGAGAAATTCAAATCATGATTAAAACCTGTATTACGAAGTAACTCATTTTTCCAGTCAATATTAGGATATAAATAACTATTCACCCCATTTAACATATTACGTAAATCATATTGTGTATAACGAGGAGCCATACCATCATTACATAAAGCTTCATTAAGTGCATTGCCATAATTATAAGCATTGGCCATTTCAGGTATACGAAAAGGATTCTGAATGGAAAGATTATAATTTACATGGGTACGAAATTTATGTTCTCCATCTCGTTTTGTCGTAAAACAAACAACCCCATCAGCGCCTCTATTTCCATAAAGTGCCAAAGCAGCTGCATCCTTCAATACAGTAACACTTTCTATTTCTTCGGAATGAATATTAGTAAGATCACGTTCAATACCATCTACTAAAATAATAACATTATTACCACCAAACGAACCTCTTCCTCTAACATATACATCCGGATTCGACTGCCAAGGTAGGTTTTCACCTTGTATAACCGATAATCCCGGTATCAATCCATACAACGTATTCATTACATTAGTTTGTCCAGATACACGCATTTCCTTAGCAGTAACACCACTAATAGCCAAGGAAGTATTTTCTTTTGTTAGCCGCTCATCGTAACCTACCTCTAACAAACAATTATTATCATCCAAAGTGACAAACTGCCTTTCTGCCGATACAATAGTCCTGCCTAACATTTGGTTATATTTCGAAAAAATAATTTCAGTACCTTTCTCAGCTTGGAACTGAATAAAACCATCGCTATCACTAATAAATTTCTTCATATTATTGCCAACAATGGTCATCACAACTTCAGATATTGGATTATCTTGTTTATCTACAATATATAAATTCACTAAATATTCTTGTGCTCTCAATAGGCAACAAAGACAAGTGAATAAAATAATTACACTAAGCCTTTTCATTGTTTTTCAATTTTAATATTAACCAATTACCAACCCGGATTTTGAATAAGTCCATACCCCTTGTTTATTTCATTTGAAGGAAATGCACTCAAATACCACTTCGGACTAAAATGCATTTTCCAATAACGAGGCTCTTCAACAGTCGGTTCGGAAAAAAGTAAACGCAAATTACCGACTTCTAAAGAACCACTCTCTGGCATTATTGTAATAGCCTTCAAATCTTTCGTGAAAATATCTTTTCTTTTCCAACGGATCATATCAAACCAACGCACTTCCTCGAACGCAAACTCACGTGCTCTCTCGTCCAATATTTCTTCACGTAACTGTTTGTCACCTAATGAAGGCGCCTCTGGGTAATCAGGCAATACCTTACCTTCCTGCAGACGTGCTAATAGTGCGTCAGTCATATTTATCAAGCCAACACGATTACGCACCTTATTTAACCATAAATATGCTTCAGATTTTTGTCCTGTCTCATTTAATGCTTCTGCATAAGCCAAATAAACTTCAGCTAGACGCAAGTAAGCATAGTTCGAAGGTTTATTATGAAAAGTCGCCTCATTATAGTCCCATAAATATTTCCTAGAACAAAATCCAGTAATAGCACGCGGACTATCAGCAGCACCCCGTTCACGACCACCTATCCACATTTCGGCCACACGTCCTTGAAACCTGTCGCCGGCTATCATTACCGATTCATACAAACGAGGATCACGATTCACAAAAGGATTGTTATCTAAAGTTCCCACAGATCCATTATTAGCTAACCAACTTTCATAAGACGCTTTCTCACCATTAGCATAAGGGAACAAATCTACAAAATTAAGTGTAATGCATCCACCGCCATATCCACGACCAGTATTTCCATTGGTATCAGATGCCGGTCCAAAATACATCCGATGATAAAGTTCACCAAAAGTACGCATAGTACGACATGTTGCAATTAAAATCTCACCATTATAGCGATCTGCATAACACTTGGAAAAAGCGTCACGATACCCATCTGTTGTAGCTGAATTAGATGTTACCAATTTATATGGATTACCATTACGTTGGTTTTCATCCATAAAAGCTTCACAAGCTGTTATAACTTTCTCCCAACGAGCTTGATCATAATTGCCATACCATACCATCTTGTCAATATTCTCTGCTGGAATTTTTCCCGTATTAGCAGGAGTAGGTTGCCCCATTTCCAAATAAGGAGTATTAGCATTAAATAACGGGCTAGCAGCCATAAGCAACACCCTTATTTTCAAAGCCATAGCTGAGGCTTTTGTGAATCGTCCATCATTAACAGCATCTACTGTCCAAGGGAGCTCTTTTGCTGCTTGGTCACAAAGTTCAACAATATAACTCACTGTTGCCTCTAAAGTTTGACGTGAATAATCGGTATCCATATCATTATTAACCTGAATATCATCTGTTAACAATGGAATACCCCCGAAATGCCGCATTAATTCATGATACTGACAAGCTATAATCATGCGTGCTTCTCCCTTACGAATTTTCTTCTCTGATTCAGTCATATCAGGCACACGATCCACATTATTAATGAAAAGAAATCCTTTGCGAATACCAGTCCAAGCCGCATCCTGTGAAGGATTAAATCCAAACTTGGTACTAGAGGAGCCGTTCTCCGTCTCCGTATTATACTGTCCTGCATAATACGTACCATACGCCCCCCCAATTGCAGTGTGAACTGATGATATCTGTCAAAGCATCCAAATTATCCCATCCCAGTTTATCACCAGCCATCTGATGTTCATAATCATTATTATCGCTCGCTGCTGAGTGAACAGTCAAACCGGTACGTAGAGTAGCATATGCGGAATTCAAAGCTCTCTCAGCATACATTTTTGATGAAAAAATAGTATCAATAGTAATATCCCCACCAGGCGCTTTTTCCAAAAAACCTTCACCAAAAGCTATATCACTACAACCATAGGCACAAAGTGACAAACTGGCTACAAACAAGTATTTTAATATATATTTATTCATAACTCGTAATTTAAAATGAAATATTAACTCCAAAATTGTATATACGAATGTTTGGATATGTATTACTTGAACCACTAGTCATACCTTCCGGATCTATATCAATATCATTCAAATCAGAAAATAGTGTAAGTAAGTTATAGCCATTACAATAGAGTTTTATAGACTCAATACCGACTTTCTTCAATAAATCATATTTACTAAAAGTATAAGAAATTTCTGCTGTTTTAAGTCTTAAATAGGAACCATCCATCAACCATAGGTCCGATTGTTCCGTATAATGCGATTTATTACGAAATGTAAGTCTTGGAAAACGTGCATCCTCTTCATTACCCTCTGTCCAACGTCCGTCAGCCAAAAACTTAAGTAACATACGGCTGTTAGTACTACCAAACGCATCTCTATACTCTTCAGAAAGCATGCGAGATGCATGTAAAGCCGCCGTCCACTGCATAGAAAACTCAAAATTCTTCCATTTCAAACCACCTAAAAAGCCTAGAGTATAATCCGGACGATTGCCATAACCAAAATAGGTCTTATCATTACCATCAACTATCCCATCATTATTGAGATCTTTAAAAAGCGCATCGCCTGGTTTGGGCTCTCCCAATGCCATTACAGGTAAAATTTGTCTACCCGATTCATCAACCTTAAGGTTACCCTTCTCATCGAAATCTGTCTTTTGAAGAAAACGGTCAAAAAGATAACCATAATTTAGCCCAGTACTACGTCCCGTTTGTGCCATATAAGGTTCGTTAGGATAAACCTCATCCATATAGATAATCTTATTTTTGGCATAAGATACATTAGCTTTTAACCAATAATTAACCTTATTTATTCGAGAATCCCAACCTATAGAAAGTTCATAACCATGATTGTTAACCTTACCCAAATTGATAAGAGGCAAAGTTATATCAGTAATAGAAGGTAATGTATTCCGAGTAGACAAGATATCCTTACGTTTTTCAAAGAATACATCAGCTGTAATACTTAATTGTGAATTGAACATTTTTATATCGATACCATAATTTTGCTTAGCAACTTTTTCCCAAGTTACTTCTGCGTTACCAATTATATTTTCATGTGCGTCAGGTTGAAGTTCCGAACTTCCTCCTATTCCAAATTGATAACTACCATTATTACTCCAAACTTGATTATATCCATTCCAAGAATCTGCTAAATAAAGAAAACGCTGTCCGCTATATTTATCATTACCGACAATACCATACGATGCCCGAACTTTTAAGAAATCTATAAACTTAAGATTTTTCATAAACTTTTCTTCTGAAACAATCCAACCAAGAGATGCTGCCGGAAAAAAGCCAAAACGTTTGCCTGGAGCAAAGTTTTCAGATCCATTGTACCCTGCATTCAAATCTATCATATAACGTTTTCTCCAATTATACATAATACGTCCTACATAACCTATATAAGCAGTAGGAATCTCTGTATATTGGGCAGGATAATACGTTTTAGACTGGTTATATAATAACAATGCAGATACCTCATGATCGCCAAATGAACGGTTATAATTAAAACTAGCCTCAGCATACCAATTACGTCCCCGTCCCGTATCATCCTTATAATCCAAAGGTTCACGTAAGCCTGTTACCCCATCAGTCTGATAAACAATACTGTTATCAAAACGTGGATCGGAAATATCCATACCCGGTTGTGTTTTACTACCCATGTAAATAGGCGTATAAGAACTATCAGTCGCTGTTGGCGCACGGTAAACCGTCGTTGAATAGTTGGTATTATATGCCCCCTTTATTGAAAAAACCAACCCTTTTGTAAACATATCCAACTTTTGAGTTAATGCTAAATCAAGATTAAGTACATTATCGTTGGTGGTTTGATACCCCCAATTGTAGTAACAATCCAGACCACTGGTAAGCTGTTCTAATGGAATGTATTTATTATTTGCATTATAAATATATCTACCATCAACAAATCCGGGACTAGCAAATGGAGTCGCCCACATGATATTCTTCCATAAATCATAAGTTTGAGGCTCACGCTTATTTCCAACCCGACCTCCGATGTTGATTTTCAAAAGAGTTGATCGGGTTAAATCCATATCTACATTAGAACGATAGTTAAATCGTTTGTATGAATAGTTAGGATCATAATTCTCGTAATGTTTCTTCATCATACCATCCTGTTGCAAATACCCCAACGATACAAAATAACGAAATCGTTCTGCTCCACCTGACAAAGTCACATTATGTTGTGTCTGCCAAGCTAGGTTTTTAAAGATATACTCATTCCAGTCTACATTGGGAAACATGATAGGGTCAGCATTAGTACGAAACATTTCAGTAACATAAGGAGAAAACTTTAGTTGACTATCAGTTATATTCGGATTGTCTGATCTTTGCGCTTCTGTATAAAGCTGGGCATATGTATAACTGTCAACTCCTTCCAAGTTTCGTAGTGATTGCGTCAAACCAAACGAAGAATTTATTGATATTTTCGGTTTCCCAGCTTCTCCACGACGAGTCGTTACTAAAACAACCCCATTAGCACCACGCACACCAAACACAGCTGTAGACGCAGCATCCTTAAGTACAGTAATACTTTCAATTTCATGGGAGTCCATCTGAAAAAATGAACGTTCAATACCATCTACCAAGATCAAAGGCTTAGAGGCTGCAGATGTCAATGAACCTGTCCCACGAACATAAATATCAGGATCTTCTGCACCTGGCTGACCAGAAAGTTGCACACTAGATACACCGGTGATGGCTCCCGAAAGACTACCTGCAGCACTTCCACTAGGTGATTTTAACAGATCAGAAGTCTTAACAGAACTGATGGCTCCTGTCACCGAGATCTTACTTTGCTTACCATAAGCCACAATCTGCACTTCATCAAGCACACGCATATTTTCTTCCAGGCGAATTATATTATCTATGCGTTTCTGCAATGTTATCTCTTTCTTTGTATATCCAATAAAAGAGATTTCAAGTATTACCGGTGAAATGTTATCAGGCACACGAATAGAAAAATTTCCATTCACATCAGTAATAGTTCCTATTGAAGTATCCTTCACTTTAACCGTAGCACCAATTAAAGGTTCAGAAGTGGTATTATCCAATATTTTACCTGTATAAAGAACTGTCTGGACGATACCAACTTCGCCATTCAAAGGACGTATGTTCCAATCAGATTCCTGATTAGCCCATAAAATCGGAGACAATAACAAAAATGCTATTGCACAACTTAAACTTCTCATATGACATATATTTTAAAGTGGTTATTTTGCATCTACAGTCACACAATACATTGCTTCCTGATCCGCATTACCTTGTACAACCTTGCCATTAACTAATAATGTAGTAACAAAATCATCAGCTTCGTAATAACTTCCACCGACATAAAGAACCTCTCTCCAACCAAGCTGCTCAAGTACCCAGGCACCTTGGTTCGTACCGAATCCTTCACTTGTAACTGCAAGAGCCAATTTATGATCATAGGTAACACCAATATAGGAACGCATACGCTTGTTACCGTTCCAAGCCTCTCCTAAGGCCACTTCCCAACCTGTTCCATCATTATTTATAATTTCAGCAGAAGTCATACGACGACCACTTCTTATTAACCACGGATGTGCACAAGCCAATGAAATTATGCCATTCCATTCTACAGCATTCTCAAGATAGGCATCACCAGGATGAGAATCAAAATAAGGCAATTTCATCAATTTGTTATCACTAATAGCAGTAGTACCAAAAAAGATCTCCCCTTCTGCATTAAATCCGAATGACGAGCGCCAGCCGGCATCTCCACTATTAACCGTACTAACTAACGTTTCATCTATGCAAAGGAATGTTTTTTCTATTACAGCCCTACCACTCATAGCTATCAAACTATGAACCTGATTCATTAAAATGTGACCGCCATTCGATTTTAACTGTGCTTTAGCTTTAGCCTTATCAATAGTAATTACCGAAATTTTAGTATCACTAACAGTTTCTGTTTGTCGACTTTCAGACCAGTCACCAATCATCGAAGGATCATATGGAGACACCCAACTAAATGGTGTTTCATCACCAACATTAAGAATAGGAATATTAGCTATTGTAGTTGCCTGATAAATCGAAATAAACGGATACTCTTCTGTAGAGAGATAATTACTAGTAACATCATTAAATCCTAAAAACTTAGGATCTGTCATAGCAGTAGCAACATTCAAATCTACAGTATAAGTGCGCTCTACTCCATTAGGTTGTTTGATAATAAGAGGTTGAGATAACTTCTCAGAAAAATCAAAATGCAAGCTAGAAACGATTTCACTTCCCTCCAGTATAGCTCCTTCGGCAAATTGTAGTTCTATATCAGCCATATTCATGGTACACTTATCGAATGCAACAGTAATTTGGCGATTTGTACTATTAAGTGTTACATCAACACTAGCCCCCACCACACTTATTTTACTAGCATCTACTACAGGAAAGGCTTTAGACACAATAGTAAGCCAATACTTCCGGATTTGATTGTCTGGAGAGCGAAAGTTTAAAACAGGATAATTAGCTAAATCTGCTTTATTTATATCAGATGGAAAGATGAGTTCATAACCATCTTCCAGCTCAACTTCTATTTTTGACTCTGCAAAATTCTCAGCAGTATTAAATGATAATGAGAGATTTTTGGAATCAAGCATTTCCGCTTTCACTCTTTCCTGATCTACTTCTACATAAATCGATCTAAAAGGAACGCCTTGCACAGGAGACTTCATATTATCTCCGTCAGCATCTGAACAAGATAATAATAAGGCAACCAATCCTAATAAGGATAAAATTTTAGCAGTAATAAAATGTAAATAATTTTTCATAATATATAAATTTAGTACACAAAAAATAAATCAATGAGTTTCTAAAAATAACCACATCATTGACTTCACAAAGAAAGGGAGATTATACCAATAAAAAATCTAATATTTACCGGATTATTACACTAAATCCCTTTATAAATGCCGAAATTCAGCCTTCTGGAGTAAGTTTATTACTTATATATTCTTTTGGAGAAAGACCATACTTCTTTTTAAAACACATACTAAAATAATTAGGGTTGTTAAAACCTACGGCATAAGCAAGGTCTGAAATGCGTACCTTCCGCTGTTCCTCCATCAATTTACAAGCTGTAGTAAGACGTACATTAAGTATAAAATTGGAAGGGGTTAACCCTGTTAACGTTTTTAGTTTCTCTGTAAGTACAGTACGAGATGTTCCTACTTCAAACACAAACTTCTCTAAACTAAAGTCAGTATCACTTAAATGAGCATTAACACAATCAATTACTTTCTGTAAAAAAGCCTCATCTATAGAAGTATACTCCAATTTATTTACCTCAAACACTACTTGTTTACGAAAATCCGTACTCTTACGCTCTTGTCGTTTAAGACAGTTAATGATCTGCGCATAAAGTAATGAGATATTACAAGGTTTGCTAATATAACCATCCGCGCCAGAACTATAACCTTCTATCTGGCTCTTCTCTGTTCGCTTGGCTGTAAGTAATATCACTGGAATGTGACTAAATTCAAATTGCTGCTTGATATACTTACAAAGTTCTATACCATCCATATCAGGCATCATAATATCTGATACTACCAAGTTTATATTTCCCTCTTCAAGTACTTGAATCGCCTGTTTTCCGTTCATTGCAATCTTTACACAAAAATAATTAGATAACAAGTTTGAAAGAAGCATACAAAGCTCTTCATTATCATCGACTATCAAAATTGTGTAATCTGCTTGTAACATTTCATCCCCTGCATTTTCTATTGTTTCATCTATATAAACAGGCATGGTAAACGAGGTTTGCATTTGTGCTCCTAGTTCTTCATCAATTTCCCCCTGAACATAGCTTTCTTTATCAAGAGGCAATAAAATGCGGAAACAATTACCTATGGACTGATTACTAAACGCCTCAATTGTACCGTGATGGATATTTACTAGATCTTTTACCAATGAAAGACCAATACCTGTACCGATAGTATTATGTTTACGGTAATCGCCTTCATAAAATCTTTTAAAGAGATTATCAATTGTTTTTCGATTCATTAACTCCCCCGTATTAATCACATCTATTTGCAACATATCATCAACACTACTCTTTTTTAGGTTTACTGAAATCCGACCCTCGACCGGAGTGTATTTAATGGCGTTAGAAAGGAGATTATATATCATTTTATCCAATTTGTCCGAATCAAAGTAACCTAAAATAGACTCTGGTTCACTTGTAAAAACTATGTGTTGTTGCTTTTTACCTAACAAAGGTATAAAAGCCTCTACACAACTACGCACAAATAAAGAAACCTCACCATATGAAACACATATTTTTAAATTACCACTCTCTACTTTTCTAAATTCAAGCACCTGCTGAATGAGACGCATCAATCTGGTAACATTGACAGTCATTACCGAAAGAAGGCTTTGCTTATCACTACCATTCTTCAAACTTTCAAGCGAAGCTAATATTATACTAAGCGGCGTCATCAATTCATGAGTAATATTTGTAAAAAATTGTAATTTCAAATGGTTAATTTCCTGTATCTTTTGCTGCTCCAATTCACTTATTTGAATGAGATGTTGCATACGCATTCTGTAATGAAGAAAATAAAAAATAGAATAGAATATCAGTACAAATAACAATATATAAATAACATAAGCCCCCCATGATTGCCAAGGCTTGGGTTGAATTACAATAGTCAAAGTTTTAACTTCATTACTCCATTCCCCATTTGGAAGCATCCCTTTAAGACAAAAAGTATAAGTCCCAGCAGGTAAATTATTATATATTGCAAAATGATGTTGTGAATCCACTATATTCTCCCGTTCATCATAACCTTCAAGTTTAAAGGCATAGAGATAATCATCTCGTCGTTCGTAATTCATAAAAGAAAACTCAATAGTGAAATTATTCTGATTATAGGGAATTGTAATCCTGTCTGCATAGTTTATTTCATATTTTGAAAACTTTTCTCTTTCTTCCTTAGTAAAGTCACGAAGTGATCGGTTATGTATCTTAAAATCAGTGAAAAGAAGTGGAAAAGAACTCATATCGTCATCATACATTTGCTGTGTTTCAAAAATATAAAGTCCTTGCAAGCTACCAAATGCAATTTTCCCTTCCGGCAAAACACAACTAGCATTCCGATTAAACAATGAACCTGAAACATCATCATAAGTTGCATAATAGTTTACCTTTTGTATTCGAAAAGAATCATCAACAGAAAAAGCAAGCACTATATTATTAGATGTTATCCAAATATATTTATTCTCATCTTCTATGATGTTAGATATACTAGTATTCTCTATATTAGAAATAGCAGGAAAAGTAATAAAAGAATCACTAGCTGCTTGATAGTAAACCAAACCACTCCACATTGTTCCTACCCATATACGCTGTTGTGAATCAATTAAAATACAGCTAGTAACATAACTACTATGTTTACCACTAATTGTATATTTTTTATAGCTCTTTTGATTAAGATCTATACGCATAACCCCTTCTTCCCCTAAGGCAAGCCAAAGATTATGCATTTCATCCTCCTTAATATCATAAACACTCGACAGCGGAGGAACTTCTGCGCAATGAAGCCACTCAGAAAGAGTATAAAGTTCGTTAGTTGTATCAAAAATATAAAGCCCATTACGAGTTCCTATCCAAAGATTATTATCAGAATCTTCCAACAATACATAAACACAATTATCACCTAATTTCTCATTAACTAATTGGTTGAGCATCGTTACTTTATGTTTGTCTTCATCGTAAAAAAAGACACCGGCACACCAAGTTCCAAAACATATTTCATTTTTATTTCTGCGCTTGATAATACTATTAACTGTAGATGGATAAGGAAGATGGTTAAGTTCGGGAACATCTACATAATTCACTCCTGTCTGACTTCGCTGATTATATTTTACAAGCCCCCTACCCATAATCCCCATCCATAATTCGTTTTTTCCCACCTGACAAATACTTCGTACAGAATTGGTCTTGTATTTTTTCTTGATATAATCTAAACGGTCCACCTCATATTTTACCTGTGAACTTTGCACCTTACATATTCCTCCTCCTAACATGCCTATCCACATTAAACCGTCCTTAGTATGAAGAATAGAATTTACTTCATTATAAGGCAGATTACCATAATTACCGTCAGGAGTATAGTTTTCAAATTTATTTCCATCTAATGAAAGGATACTCAGCCCACTACGTCCTCCTATCCAAAGCTGGGATAATTCATCCTCGTTTATGTCGTAGATTATATCATCAACTAACGAGGTTACCATGCTCTCATTATGCAAAAATTGTGTATACTCCATAGAATGAACCGTATAAGGAACGGATAATTTTAGAAGTCCCCTTCCCCATGTCCCCACCCAAAAGGTATGACGACTATCTTCATACACTACATAAGCAGTTTTTAATATTGGATCAATATAAGAAAAAAGTTGTCCGGTTTTTGTATCGTATCTATATAGCCCTTGTTCCCAGGCCGTAATCCAAAGATTGTGATTCGAATCTTCCATAATGGAATTAATGTGCAAAATCTCATTACCCACAGAATCCCGCAATTTCAACTGCTCAAAATCACCTCCTCTTTTTTTTCGGAAAAGCCCCTTGTTACCTCCTACCCAAAGTGTTTTATTACTATCAAAAACAATGGCTACAGCATTTAAGTTTTTCAAGGTACTATCAGTATGGCTAAAAACTTCCCCCGTCATCTTATTCAGTTTGAACACCCCATTCTCTGCTGCAATCCAAAGTCCTTTTTCATCATCTTCCACCACTGCATTTAAATATGAATTGAATGATTTGTTTGTGACATTATTAAAACCATAGTTTACCACATTATGACCATCATAACGAGCTAAGCCATTATAGGTTGGAATCCAAATATATCCTTCTGAATCTTGATATAATTTTCTCACTTCATTAGAAGGTAACTGCCTGTTTGGAAAAGGAGTAAACCGTAAATTAGCTTGCATCATACATGTAAATAATAACAAATATATGATACAGATATAAAATCGAATAAGCATCATATGTTCATAGTATTTATTGCAAATGAAACAAAACATTGTAAATTTAATAATAAATACATCTAAAAAAGTACAAATCATTCACATAAATTAACCCATTACAATATAATAATTTATTTTCATTAATCTAATCTTACTTGTTCTTTTGTATTTAAAAATTTGTAGAAACATAATTTAAAACAAGATGATATTTTTATTTTTTCTTAACTTGCAAAAAGCTGTAAACAAATTTACCTTTTAGCGACTTTAAAGACACCACATCATTAAGATGTTACAATAAAACAAGACATATCTACAACTTTTCATAGGATTAAGGAAGACGAGGAACACCGTCGCAATAAAAAGAGATTATCACCTAATTTGAAAAAAAACCTTTTATATTTTATGGTTCAGGACATGAAAACCACACATATATAATATTCTACACATCAATCAATTAGGTAAGGGAAGCATTGCTCTACGAGTATGATTTAATTTCAAACCTTTTTCATAGGCCTCGGCACCATACAATTCCTTGATATCCATTTCGCCTAGATTTACAAGTATACCACGTGCCATAAATCCTGCATCTTCATTCTCAACATGTGGTAGAGTTTCCGCCGCTTCTTTTAGTTCCGGTATGAAAGGACGAATATATTCACGCATTTCTGGATCCAAAGACAGACATTCCAACGACGAATAACCTATTTTTCGGTTCTTTTCTAAAGTAGGAGTAAGCAGACGGGTAATACCTTTCTGATATCTTCCCAAATAAGATATGGCATAAGCAGCCTCCGAAGCTATATATGGGTTAGTATCATAAATTAATGCCAACAAAGCTTGAGGACAAGTTCTAATTCGTTTTTCTTTGGCTAGTTTGGCATACCCTACTACGCCCCAAAATCGCATTTCTGGCAAAGAACTAGTAATTGCTTCTTCTAATACAGGAAGCAGGTCTATTGTTGCAGTACCAACCATCTCAACAAGGGCATACAGTTCAGCTAACGGGTAGCGTTCTTGACGTACTTTTTCATAAAGTATATGCCCTATACGTGAATCAGGTAAAAAAAGCCTAAATCAGTAGTAACACGAATATGAGCAGATAATGCTTGCCGCATTTTACAGAGGACACCTTCATATTCAGAAACACCAGAAAGATCATGAAGTTCGTCTGGATCTTTTTCAAGATCAAATAGCATTTCAGCCGGATGACTTTGAAAAGGTTGGCCCCACTCCGGATTCCCCCCCCTTTTAATATTAACTCATCCCATACTTGATTTGAAGGCATGCCCCATTGATAATAATTGCGTAAAGCAAACTGACGATATGGAATATAACTTCGGATATATTTAAAACGCCCGTCCGTAACTGCACGTACAGGCATAAAATGATGTAATTGATTAGACGCTAACGCAAACTGCATTTCACGCTTACCCTTATTTACAAATTTGCCATATATCGCATTGCCTTGCATATGCCTGGGTGGTCTGACTCCTGCAAGACTAAGTACAGTGGGAGCTAAATCAGTAAAATTAATAAGACCATATTCCTTACCTAAAGAAACCTTTGCCAAGTGCCTCCATTTAGGTGGAAAGTATATTATTAAAGGAACCTTTAAACCACTTTCATACAAATATCCTTTACCACGTGGAAGACACCCTCCATGATCACTAAAAAAAAATATGATTGTATTCTTATCTAGCCCTCTATCTTTCAAGTCTTTCAAAAAGAATCCAAGCCATGTATCCACATCTTGTACCGACTCCAAATGAGCAGCATAATCAGAACGAATTTCTGGGAGATCTGGAAGATAAGAAGGAAGTGACAATAAGCTCGGATAAATCCCCTCCCTAGTGTAATCTCTTCGGCCCTCGGTATGAAAGGTACGAATACGCCCCATGTGAGAAACAACAGTATTAAACACAGCAAAAAATGGCTGATGCTTTTTTCCGTCTACTACTATTGTATGACGCATATTTATTACATTCGTCCCAGCAGATCTTATTATTTGTAGTAGAATTATAATGGGTCTTATTATTATTTGTACAATAATACCCCACCTCACGTAATTTTTGAGGAAAGAAAATATCTACGGGAGTATCATAAGGTATCGGATGAACATCCATCCCATATGTGGTAGCATAACATCCAGTGATTAAGGAAGAACGGGCCGCAGAACTTTGTGGAGCTACCGACCAAGCATTCATAAACTGTATACCACGGAGAGCAAGGCTATCTATATTTGGAGTATGCACATCCTTGTTCCCATAACAACCAAATTCACGTGCACTAGTATCCTCAAAAGTAAGCCATAAGATATTGGGTCTTTCATGATTAATCGCTCCTACAGATATGGAAGACAGTCCGTAGAAAGAACAGCACAGCAATAAAGATAAGTGTTTCATAAGATATTAAAGTTATTTATCCAGGTCAAAGATAAAAAGTTTACATTTCGGCAATATTCGTTTTCGTTTAAAAAAATATCAAAATTGTTTCACTCGGTATCTTTCAACAATTTTAATATAAAAATCGACATGTTTTATATAATAAAAACAAAAGTGCTAAAATCGTAAAAGAGAATAAAATATATGTAACAAACAAATATTTATCTTTGAGCAATCATTAAATTTAATATTAAAATGAAATACGCATTATGTAATAATCACATCATAGGCGATAATTCTTGGAAACATGGACCGCCTACACAATATTCTGCAAAAGTGCGATTATTTAATATATTTATCGGAACATATAAAATTACTGATTAATATTTGTTATATCAATATATAGTCTAAAATAAAAAGGATATTATCAACCGGTAAGTCATCCTCATAACGTGAATCTTTATCTAATACATACTACCAGATTACAAAGAATGTAAAAGATGGAATTGTAGGATGAATCAAAAGCAACAGTAATTTATTAATTTAAAACAGACTGAAGTCATGAAATTCATACATTTCTTATTAATGTTTTTAGGAGAATTAGCTCTCGAAGCATTGAATATTGATATCACCAAAAAACATTTCTATTCACCACATAACACACTTTTTTCCATAAAACAAAATCAAAAGGGAAAACGACAAATGACAGCATACTCCGCTCGCCACAGATTTACAACCTTTATTTATCAATTAAAAAGATATAATGTTGCAAAATATAAGGAAAAACATTCCACTCTAATTATCTATCCTGATTACATACAGGAGTATGCTTCCTACCACCAAATAAATAATAATAATTTTATCATGAAGAGTATTCGTTGTTTACGTTTGGGGTATCATGGCAAGTATATACCCCTTCTTACTATTTTTTTTACTTTTATCATTGGTGCTAAGCTCTATATGGCTTTTTCCATTATACAAAAGTTACAAACTAAAGAACATACGAAAAAAGAAAGAAAAAGAAATATACCAAATGAATATCAACATATTATATGAACAACTACATAACCAACTAACCCTAATTATTTCACCATTACAAGAACTAATGAGGCACATTTACGGAGATTGGGAATATAAGCAATTGCTACACATCCAAGACAGTGCCAATAAATTATCATACATTATTAGTCAAACAAAGATTCTTAGTGACATCAATTTAGGTTTACTCAAGCTCAATATAATACACTCTAACGCATATAAACGAGTACTAGATTGTTTCATGAGCTATAAATACTTATCCAGGAAGAAACATATTGAATATAATTTCTATACAAAATTACAAGATGAAGATCTTTTTTTGATGAAAACGTTCTAATTCTAATTACAAATAAATTACTTGCAAATGCATTTAAATATACAGAATCTGGAAAAAGCATTACAATACGACTATATAAGGAGGACAAAAACCTTGTCCTACAAGTGTCAGATACAGGGATCGGTATTCCAGTAGAAAAACAACAAAAAATATTCGATCGTTTCTATCAAATAGAAAATAGCTACATAGAAAACGGCTTAGGGCTCTCTATGGTTCAACAATTAGTTGAATTACATCATGGAGAAATTATATTGCAAAGCGAAATAAGAAAAGGGAGCACTTTTTCTATTCATTTTCCACAGGAAAAGTCTTCATACAACAAAGATGAGTTTCTTAACGACAACATGGAAGAGAAACAAGATATAATACCTTCTATATATTCAAACAAGATTTGTATGAAAGATGAGCATGAACCCACTAATACACAAGTGATAAAAACAAAAAACGGAACTATTTTAATAGCAGAAAGCAATGAAGAATTACGACAATATATATCCAATAATCTATCCTCTTTGTTTTATCTATTAGAAGCGAAAAACGGAAAAGAAGCACTGGATATTTTAAAAAGACAGGAAGTTAATTTGATCATTACAAATGCAATAATGCCTGTAATAGATGGTATTAAGCTGTGTAAACTAGTAAAAGAAAATCTATCTACTCGTCATATACCTGTTTATATCTTATCTACAAAAACAGATATAGAATCTCAATTGGAAAGTTTTCGAGTAGGTGCTGATGATTATATAATCAAACCATTCTCCATAAATATTTTAAAATTTAAAACATTAAATATGCTACATACATCTCACTATATTTTTGAGCATAGTTCTAACATTATGCCGATAGAACGAATTAATACCACAATGAATAAAGAAATACTTGAAAAAGCCAATATGGTAGTTGAGAAAAATATAGATAATATGAAGTTTTCCATAAAACAGTTCGCATGGGAAATGAATATGAGTTGTTCGAGCCTTCACATGAAATTGAAAGCAATAACAGGAGAATCAACCACTGAATTTATACATAAAATACGGCTTAATCGAGCCTGCCAGTTATTAGAAGAAGGTAAATTTTCCATATCTGAAATCAGCTTTATGGTGGGATATAATACCCCTTCTTACTTTACAACATGTTTTAAAAAATATGTCGGTTGTCTACCAATAGAATATAAAAATAGATTTTTTCCAGTTTAAATCCATTTCATTCTAGTTCGAGTAGAAATTTTTTTTTATGATTGTATGCTAATACACTGTACCGAGTTATTGTATTTAAATGACCATATTTATCATCGGGAGAAAAAGTGGATATCTCCCATCCATATTATAGAAAAGTTGTTTAATCTCTAAACTTGGGGACGGATCTGTTTAATACACAGAAAAGATAGGCATTTAGTAAAAGACATCTATAAGAAGATATCACACCTTTGAGATCTATTAATTAAAGCGACCTCAAATGAATCAAGACAAATACGTTTGAATTCTTGAACAACGATAAGCTTAGAAAACTTTGTAGAGAAGTACAGTGGTAATCGTTATGTAAAAGCACTTCAGTTATTCGAGCCATTTACTTGCAATAATGGTTGGTCAACTTACTAAACGCAAAAAAGTCTTCGTAACCTGATTATAGCTTGGAGTTATATCAAAAAAAACGTTATCATTGAGGGATGATTCCCAACCAAAACGACATTTACATCCGCCAATCAGATTTGAGATTATGGAATCTCCAAAAACTTTGATTTCTACAGAATGAAGAAAATATGCGTGTGATTCCACTATGGTTCTTTTATGTCTGACTAAATCCCTTTAGGCGAAGTTCTGTTAGAAGAAAATGGCACTAAAGTTCATCTCCTCTATGATATAGAAGTACAAGTTTCAGCCTTCTATGTAATAACTACAGCATTCAGATATAATTCAACAATAATGTCCATAATTAATTATGAGCCAAATTTTACATATTTGACAGAGTGTAAAAGTTGTTCAAAGAACTTTATCAAATCCATCTTGTAGGTTCTTTGTAGTTAGAGTGAAGTCAAACCTAAAGTTTAAATTCCGTAAATGGAAGCGTAAAATGCGAAGAATGTCTTTTCTGATATGGAAGTGAAGTTGATTTCTTTCCTGACAAACCCAAACGGATATCCGCACTTGGAGCACAAAAAGAAACGGCTTGTGAAACCTTGCTTCAAATCGTTGAAGCAGCATCTTAAGATAAAAAGTTTATAGGATACTAGAGCATGCTGTTCAAATGCAGATTAGTACTACTATCACCACTTATTGTTTGGTAACTGTTATCCAATTTAATATGCAACAGAATCGTTCAAGCTATAAGGTCCTATAGTTTCTTAGTATCCCATTAACAAATAAGCCCCATTTACTACAAGAGTCATTCAATAAAATTTAATTCAATGATATCCCAAAAACAATTCAATTCTCTTATTTCAGGACTGTTTGATTAATAAATAACTCGTCCTAATTTCAATGAGGCACCAACGAAATCACAACTATTTTAAATTTAACCAGATGTCAATCATCTGTATTAAACCATTTATATTGTTTGATTTAGAATAGTAGATAGTTCTGAAGTTCTCATAGGAAAATTAAAATCTATGATAAGCACTTACAATAATATACTTTTCATTATCAATACAAAGGTGGACCGAAAAGGATTACATCAAATAACATCTAAACAAATGTCCTGTATCTTTAATCCAACAGTTATTGCAACTAAACCTTTATCCGAAGAATATTAAACGAGCATACAACTGAACCGAAAATTTAAATTCCTAGTTGAATACTAATATCTTTTATGGAGCCTGGGAATAGAAAATGACTATTCACGAATACATTTTATAGCAATACATTATTAAATAAAACTACTCCCATTGACGCTAATACTGCCTCCAGACAGAGATGGTACACTTCCAAAAATATTGCAGATCCCTCTTCTTTATTATAAATAAAGCGTGGAACTGCAATACATGTTTTAAAAAGAGGAAAAAGAAGTAATAATTGAAAAGAAAAGCATAACAAGTGCAAATATAATAGCTAATTATACAGCGTTTTATATGGTATCAGATTCGGGATTGAGTTTTTAATTTGTCTTAATCCGTTTCAAGTTTCTTCGGGATATATGGGAACATTTACGGGAATTTATTTACGCTTTGCAGCGTAAACGAAAAAGCGCAGCCGATGAAAGTTTCCGTCTATCTGAAAAAGTGTTCCTCCTCGACCTCTAATATCTGTTTCCGGGTCAGGGAGAAGAATGTGGATGTAAAAGTCGTTTCGCCTCTTACAGTCCATGACAAGTATTGGGATGCAAACACGCTCTGTTATAAACGCACGACGGCGGTTCCTGCTGTCGAGCAGAAACGGCTGCCGGAACAGATTGCCGCCATCATCAAACGGGCAGAAAAGACCTTTTCGTACAAAGCTGACAGCAAATGGCTGAAACAGGTCATTGAGGATGTGCTGTACCCTACCCACGCCTTCGAGCGCAACCACCCGAACCTGCTCTGTCGTATCCATGAGTATCTGGAGGAATTTGACGGTGCGGAGAGAACCAAGGAACACATCATACGCTTCGAGCGCAAGATGTCCCGCTATCACGACTACCAATAGGAAATACTGAAAAGCCGGGCATTACGAGAAAATCATGTATGAATCAAGCAAGTCTTCCATAAACGAAAATGAATAATTACCCCAATACTGCAATGAAATGCCCCCTGTTGCAGCTTGCAGTTTCTTCAGTCTTGCAGTTTCGGAGCACTGAAAACAGGAAATTCCTGCAAAACTGCAAGGACTGCATACTGCAAATAACCTTTCAGATTGCAGGAATCAAAAAGAGATAACTATGAGTGAATACTGATTCCATCTCCAGAAATACAGACCGGGAAGCAAGACTGTCTGTCCCAAATGCGGCAAGAAAGCCTATTTTACCCGATACATTGACGAGGAAGAGCAGGTTTCATTTCCCCACAGTGTGGGAAAGTGCGACCACATCAACAGCTGTGGCTACCACTATACGCCCAAAGAATATTTTAATGATAACCCAACAGTCAAGGACACTTTTACCGGGAAAGATTGGAATGGCAATGTTACATCAACAGTTATAAAACCGATAGTAAAGTCTTTACTTAAGCCCCAGTCCCAGATTTCTTATCTTCCCTATGATTGGATGGAGCAGTCCATGCAGAGATTTGACATCAACCCGTTATACCGATACCTGACCACTGTGTCTGGCAAAGAGAATACGGACAGGCTGTTCACTCTCTATAAAGTCGGTACATCCAAGATGTGGAACGGTGCGACCGTATTCTGGCAGATAGACCGGACATCGTATCAAAGAGCCCTTCAATCAGGTCAGCTGGGTGCATTCGGTGAGAAGGATACCGAACTTCCACATGAAGCAGTACCTGTTCGGTGAACATCTGCTGGCTGACGCTTCATTCTTGGCAAGGACCGTCGCCATCGTCGAAAGCGAGAAGACAGCATTGGTTGCCGCACTGTTCATTCCTGATTTGGTATGGCTCGCTACCGGAGGGATGCACGGCTGTTTCAATAGTGAAGCCATGCAGGTGCTGAGAAGGCGTGATGTGGTTCTTTTCCCTGACCTCAAGGCAACTGATGAATGGCAGCGTAAAGCCAGAATGCTACAATCCATTTGTAGGAGTGCCACCTGCTCCGACCTGTTGGAAGAAATAGCGACTGATGAACAGCGTGAGGCCGAACTGGACATTGCCGACTTTCTACTGATGGAAGATACGCCGCAGATGATTCTCACAAGGATGATACAGCGCAACCCAGTGTTGCAGTTGCTAATTGATGAGCTGGATCTGGCACTGGTGGAGTAATCCGAAGCCTTGCTTCGGGAGTTTGTAAGAAAGTCCATAACACAATAAGGACTTTTTGCCTGACAGCAACAAAGTCTCTCCGGCTTCTGGCAAAATCCACTTTGGATCGAGCAAGCTCAAACATTAATCATTTATCAAAAGAATACCTTATATGAATACAGATATTAAACAGACCATGCATGTCGAAGCCGGAAAGTCTTTCGGCGCGGCAGAGGCGAATGAAAATGAAAGACGTTGGAACGATGACAAGATTGACAGGAAGAATCAGGATCCGATCAACCATTACGACAAGACCAGAATGAAGTTGAATTTCGAGATTGGGTCTGACGGGAAAGTTCATCCGTTGGGTTATCAGGAGAAACCGCTCGAAGTCCGTCTGCAGGAACGGCTGGACGAATTGGGTTGGAAGCCGTTCAAGTCAGACAGCAAGATCCAGCCGAACTATTGCGCGAAATTTATCTTTGGGGGTAATCATGACTGGACACTTGAAATGGCTTTCGGAAATCAGCCCGTCAAATTGGAGAAAGGTGCGGACAGCAGACACCTGCACCGTTGCGAGGAAATTGAGAATTGGGCGAAGGATGTCTATGATTGGTGCGCCAACAGATACGGGCAGGAAAACATTGTCGGGTTTCAGGTGCATCTTGACGAGAGCAGTCCGCATATTCATGTCTTAGTTGTTCCGGTAGGTGTCCGCCCCAAGAGCGGTCGCGAGTGTGTGGTGTGGTCGGCAAAGTTCGGGAAAGACCGCTATGAATATGGCCGGATATTGAAAGATATGCACACTTCACTATATGAAGAGTTTACTTCATGCTTCACGAATCGTAAAACATACTAAAATTCGAGGTAGAAGTAGATAATTGTTGATATTAAAGAATTAGCACATGTATATCAGAAAATGGAACAAGGGTTTTCTCCATTTTCTGATTATATTTTATGTAAATGCCAATATAGTAGATACCACTTTGTTTACTATGTATTTCCAATATTAATTAAAAAGATTCATCTCACCATTTTCTCCTTCAGGATGTACTTTTTTCCATATGGCATCATTTAAACTTTTTATCTGTTCTTGTTCTTCGGGGGGTTACACCTTCACCATATTCGCATTCGATAGGCTGTCCATCAAGAAGAGCGGCAACCATTTTGATGTACGAGAACACCTCCTGCTTTGTATTATCAAGAATTACAGCAGCAATATCACCTTCCTCTGTTTTATTGAATTTCAGTTTCATATTTAATTGTATTTTTTAAAATTATACTTCTTGACTCTTTTTTTGATTGATGTCCTGCCACCATCAGTCTGATCAGCAATATAGTCCAATACTTTTTGTCCGAAGACCTCGCTTTCTAATGACGCAGAACGAATGGTTATTTTATTACCATCGTTTTCACAAACAACAATTGTTTGGGCATCTGCCATCATTGGTATTGTTGCATTGTGGCTTACCATAATCACTTGCTTACTCCATTTTACAGCTTTGATCGTTTCTGTTAATGTCGAGTTTATATACTTTACAGCCAAATTATCCTCTGGTTGGTCAATAATAATGGGCGCAGTATCTTGTTCATATCCTAGTATTAAATCCAACAAAATTGCCGTTTTCCATCCAGGGCTTAAACTGTTAAAATCTTTCCCGTCTTTCGTTATAATTTTATACGAACGTGTATTTAACTCCATTAATTTCGTATATACCTTCTGGGTCATATCGTTGTATGATTCGACATTTGGATTTTTCTTAAAGTAGCGACTCATCAAATTCCACGGTGTAACATCTGCAATAGAATTGATATTAGACTTTAAACAATATTTCAATGCATCCACTAGTACCTTTTCATTAAAACTAAAATTATTAATCACAGACAATTTATGTCCTCTTGCCTCTATCTCTCTAGTCTGAAAAGAGTATTTCGTTTTAATTAATTCTTGTTTACAATGATTGAATCCTGTAAGAACTTTTATATATTCACCTACTGTCTTAAGCAAACTATCCTTGTTTGTGATGCGGGATTGCTGCTGTCCAAGTTCGTCTTTTAGTATTCTGTCTACATCTTGTTTATGTTCTTTTACGACCATAGACACATCATCAAACACGGTATAAGCTTTTGCTGCTAAAGCAAGTTTCATTTTTATAGAGTTAATTTCTTCATTTGCATCCTCAACCAAAGGATTATTTTCCAAAAAAGTTCTAATAGTCTCTATTACTTCTAAATCGATTCTATATTGATTCAAAGGATACTTAACGGCATTTTCTTCTTCAGCCGTTGGCATCAATATATTCAATACATTTTTCTTCACTATACCAGTAACAATCAACTGGCCTGGATTGGGCAACGCATTCAAGGTTCGCTCGCAGTCCTCTATTTTCTCCACGTACTGTAACATTTCACTAATTACCTCATGCAATTTATTTAGCCCCGTTGTAATGCTACGATTAATTTCATCGTCTGCAGGAAAAATATTCCTTAATATCTCTATTTTATCAATGCTTTTTTCGTTATTATCCGAGATATTTTCTGCGATGAAATTTTGAGATATATAATATGGGGTCATTCCGCTTGTATTCTCTACAATCATATTCTCTACACCATAACGCTCTATATATTTTGAGCCCTCAAAATCCTGATGAATATTTCTATACAACGAATCCACAAATAAAGTTTTTCCAGATGAAGATCCACCAATTACGACATTCAGGCCTTCGGTTAAATTTACATTCACATCTATATGTTCATTCTGTAGTTCCACATGCCCAATATAATCACTTCGTCTTATTGGTTTCTCGTGACTAGCCACAAGCCTTGTACTTTCAGAAAGCGAAAGTCGTAATCCATCAAATGTTGGTTGCGCAAACATCCACGTTGGAATGAAATCATCATCATTGCCGCTATGCGAACGAGGATATATATAGGGAGAATAGTTGTCCGAGCAAGTCACAAGATTAATGAATTCCGATATTCCTAGTCGTTCAAAATACCGATGAGTTGCCTCCAGCCCTTTGGTGCTTCTTGACGTAAAACCATCAAATTGATTATAATATATACTTCTATTAATGGCATTATCTAAATTTTCGCCATCATTGATGCTATAATTAAATGCACCATGTTTTTGTGAGCCATGTGGCAATAAGATAAAATCGAAACTATCAAAACTATTGATAACTTTTTGGATATCTGGTGTATTAGAATCATTCCTGTTAGGCAACTTATTAGGATATAGCTCATTCAGAATCTCGTTTAGCGAATCTATTACAGCCTCTTCTATAGGGGCGTTAAAATATATATGACAATGGTATGATTTTGCCTCAGCCCGATTTTGAATGTGTAATTCTACACCAATAATTAAGTTAAGACCCAGGTTTTTGGCCTTCAAATAGGCTGATTTGTTAATGGTGTTGTGATCTGTTAACGAAATCATAAACAGACTGTCTCCATTCAGTTTCTTTATTTGACCGACCAATTCTGCTATATCGTAGTTAACATTCAGATTATTTGCATCCTCTGAAGTATGTATGTGTAAATCTATGTATATTGGTTGCATATCTATCTGTTCTATTTATAGTTCATATTTCTTATAATTCTCTACTTGCTCCAGAACTTTCTGAAAGACTTCTTCATCCCATTGAGGAGGATAATCCTCTTTGTAGAGAAGATAGGTAAGCTGACTGGCGAGTTTGCTTTTCAGGTTGTCATTATTCAACCAATCGGCATAAACAGCAGTATCATCAATCAGAGTCTTGATTTTCTTTGCCAACTCAATACAAGGTTCGTCCGCATATTCAAAACCGTGTTTGTCTCGAACTTCAACAAGGACATCAAAGAAAGCTTTCTCTTCAAAAGTGATGCCCAATACCTTGAACTTTTCGCTGTCAGCTTTAAGTTCTTTCAGAATGTTCATCAGTTTGTTCGACAGATCATTGATCTTGTATGAAACAATGTCACATACATCGTTCACTACGTTTTGTGTCACTTCATTGGTGAATGTCAACTTGTCCCTTGTATTATAGGCATCTATTGTATCTTCAAGCATCTTTTGGAAATGTTCGGCTTGTATCTTGTTTGTCCGGCTGTATGCTCTGATTGCTTTGGCTACGAGTTTGCACAGAATTTGGAACTTAGTGAATGGCATCTTTATATCGTCCACTTCTTTGGCGAATGAGTCGCTGAAAATATTTTCTTCAACACTTTCATTCATTACCCGTTCCACGCCACTTGCAAGAATCGCTTCCTGAACCATCTGTTCCACATGTCTGTTCATACTTTCCGTGTCGTGCTCTGTGGCAGTCATTTTATTCACGTAAGAGCAGATCCCCATGAAGCATTGGCTCCATGCGACCTCTTCTTCAGTCAGAATACCGGCGGGATTACAGATATTATAAGCAGAACGCAGGCGTTTGACATGCTCTTTGAAGAGTTTGAGAAAAGAAACCTCTCCTTTACGTTCCACACTGTTAGCTAAGATATATTCGGCCGCTTCTTGAATGAATTGAAGCCGAGCAAGGTCATTGTTCCCGGAAAAACGGTCGAAAATCAATCCTGACAATCGCTCTAGCAAAAGTTGCAGTTCGTTCTGCAACACTTCATGTGCAACCTCCAAATCTTCCTGAGGTCCGACTTCACCACCATATTTTTTCATGGCCTTCTTCATCTCCTCTCGGATGCCTATGTAGTCGATGATAAAACCGCATTCTTTTGTGCCGAATTTGCGGTTTACACGCGAAATAGTCTGAATAAGCGTATGTTTAGATAGCGGTTTGTCGTTATAAAGCATGGTCAGACAAGGCACATCGAAACCCGTAATCCACATATCCACATTGATGGAGATATGGAAATTGGATTTCTCCTACTTGAACTCGGTATCGAGAAATTTCCGATACTCCTTGTCTCCAAGCAAGTTGTATAGCTCCTTTTCATCGTCTTTATCTCGGGTCATAACCATATTAACAAATGCGATGTCGTTCAGCTTATTCTTTTCGTCTGCTGTCAATACAAGTTCGTTCAATGCTTTTTTCTTCTCGAACCAATCGGGCTGCAATTCCCGTATGATTTTATACAGTCTGAATGCTATCTTACGGTCTGCGCAGGTAATCATCGCCTTTTGCAGACGATCGGTTGTCTCTGTTCGGCGTTTGTAGTCATCGATAATATCTTTGGCCACCCGACGCAACACATCTTCATCGCCGATAATCACCTCCATGCTCGACATAGCGGCTTTGCTCTTGGCAATATCTTCCTGTGTTGCACCCTCATCCGCACACAGGCGGTAATACTCTTCTACTTTCTCTGCCTGTTCTTTATTTAGAAATACACGAGCTAATCGAGGGTCATATTTAATTGGAACAGTGATGCCGTCATCCTCCGACTCCTTCATCGTATATTGCTCTACAACCTTTCCAAATACATGTACAGTTTCGTCAATAGGCGTTCCCGTAAAGCCTACGTATGTAGCGTTCGGCAACGCATCTCGCAGATACTTGGCAAATCCGTATGTTATTTTCGCTCCTATCTTATCGGCTTCTCCTTCGGTTTGGATGGATAATTTAGAACCTATATTGTTTTGGGAGCGATGCGCTTCATCACTTAGGCAAATGACATTGGAACGTTCTGTAAGCAATCCTGTAGTCTCTGCGAATTTCTGAATTGTGGTAATATAGACCCCACCAGTCTTGCGCATACTCATCTCCTCGGCAAGTTCTTTCCTTGTCTCAAAGACTTTTACAGCCTCATCTTCAAGATACTGCTTCGAACGACAGAACTGTTTTCCGCTTTGTGTCTCCAAATCCTCCCTGTCTACTATGATGAGAATCGTAGGGCTACCCAGTTGCTTTCTGCATCGCAAAACCAGTTGGCGTGCAAGGAACAGCATGGTATAAGTTTTCCCACACCCTGTGGCTCCGAAATAGGTACCGCCTTTGCCATCTCCTCCGACAGAACGCAAATGGTTCAGGATATGGTCCCGAAGTTTGCGTGTAGCAAAGAATTGTGGATAGCGGCACACGATTTCAGTTGTGTCATCCTCTTTTGTTGGATCGGGGAAATAGACATAATCTCGTAATATCTCCAATATGCGTTCCGGTGAAAGTGCCCCACGAATAAGTGTACGAAGCGTATCAAGTCCCTTTCCGGCTTTGTCCTCATTCTCAATCTTTTTCCATTCGTAGAAAAATTCAAATGGCGTGTATGTCGTTCCCAAAGCATTCTTTGCACCGTCGCTAATTACTGCCAGTGCACAATATTTCAGCAATGCCGGAATGTCCCGCATATAACGGGTACAAATCTGCGTGTGGGCATCGCGTATAGTGGCGTTTTGTTTGGTCGGTTTTTTCAACTCGATAATACAGACGGGTATGCCGTTTATGAAAAGCAATATGTCGGGACGGCGATTTTCACGTCCTTGTTCCATAACAAACTGATTGACGCAGCGGAAAATATTATGGTCGGGATGCTCGAAGTCAATGTATTCCAAGCGGAACGGATTATTCCGCCCATCGCTATATGTAAAGTCATAGCCGTCACGATAGAGCAAAAAAGTACTCCGAAGAGCGTAATAGTCATTTTGTCCGCCTGTATTGCGCAAATTGGCGACAATACCGTCCATCTCGGATGTGGTCAAATACTTGTCTTTGTATTGAGCGGCAAGAAAATTCGTTAAATCCTCTTCGATGAGCGAGTCGGTATATTTACGGTGAATGTCGTCACCGAATGTATATTGCCAATGTGCCTCGCGGAGAAGTTCGATAGTTGCTTCCTCGAATTGACTTTCATAATATTTCCCTTTGTTTGCCATAATCGCTGCTATTTAAGAATGTATGACATGTTGAAGCAATGCCGGACACACTTCACGAGAAAGTCTGTCTGCTTCTTCAGCTATTTGTTTGGCTTCGTTAGCGCATTTGTAGATATTGACAATTGCACGTTGCAACTCAATAGAAAGTTTCGGTATTTCAATATCAATAAACCTATTCCAATCCAAATTTGCTCTTACACTTGAATCGCTGTAAAACCAACCTAATCTATCCATTTCCGGGTTTTTGAATATCATCATAAAATACTCTGGGAGAATTGGCTCATTTTCATTAAGAGCAAAAGTCGTATAGGCAGGCGATATTAGTGCAGGAGTATTTTGGTCATATAATGCAATACGAATACATTTATCTCTGCCGGTCTGCATACCACTAAATGCAAACTCTCCTTTTCTAATAACCTTATATTTGTTTGTATTTATAGTATCCATTGAGGCTATTGTTGGCATAAAGACTTTATTGTTATTCAAACCCAAAACATCATAGGAATAGCCTTCTTTGTTTATCGTATCTATAATTTTTATAGCATTACCAATACGATATTTATCTACATTATTCTTTTTTGCCTTTTGAATATAGCTTTGGCAGACTTGCATAAGCGGGGCTACCTTAGCCTCGTTTTGCTCTTTGATCTCCCTAAATGCTTTCCATGCATTCACCACTTTTTGTTGTTCAGCAGGGGATGGTAGTGGAATAAGTAATTCACTCAATTTACGCAGATTGTATTCTGCCCTTTGACTACCGAAATTATCATAATCCACATATCTATAAAATTCACTTCGTCTGAGATAGAGAGTTAAATACTCCGCAGATAATTTTGACTGGTATTTCTCTTTTATGTAAAACACTTGATACAGATGAGAAACAATGCACATATCTCCTGTCCTATAAGCCAAAGAACCTATATTTAGTCTTGATGGGTTATAAACAATGTCTCCATGTCTAACAACTTTATAAGGCTTTAGATTGATATTATCAGTAAGAGCCTTAGTCGGTTGAAACTCACCATCGCTGTTCACTCCTTCAATAAGGTCAATGCCATACTTGAGTGAAGAATTGTTTTCACGTCTTTGGGAAATATAATCTCCCAGCCTAACCCATTTTACATTACCAGCCTCCATATCACTCCTCCTTTCCGTGTTGTTCCAAGAAGAAACGTTTTTGCTGTTCTATCTCCCGGCTCAGTTCTTCTTCAGTCGGCATATATGCCATATATTTGGCAGCAAACAGTTGTTCGCTACCGTTAAGGACAGAATATTTTGCCATTACCTTGTCAGTTTCGGTACAGAGCAGTATGCCTATGGTCGGGTTATCACTCTCATCTTTTATAAGGTCATCATACATCCGTACATACATGTCCAGTTGCCCCACATCAGCATGTGTCAGAGGATGTGTTTTCAATTCAAACAGCACATAACGTTTGAGCTTGATGTTATAGAATACGAGGTCAATGTAAAAATCATCGGTATCCGTTGAAATATGTTTCTGCCTGTCGACAAAAGCGAACCCGCGCCCCAATTCCATAATAAATTGTTGCAGATGATCTATTAAGGCTTGTTCCAACTGGCTTTCGTCATATTTACTATCCTTGCGGAAGCCTAAAAACTCGGCAACCACCGGACTCTTTATATACTCTAATGGATCATTGGCTTCAATATCGGGAGATGGTAAAGTCAATCCTTCTCTTACACAAGCCATACGACGACCATAGTATTGTGTACCGATGTTGCGATTGAGTGTCCTTACACTCCACATCTGTTCCGATGCCTCTTTTACATACCACTCTCTGGCCTTGGGGTCTGCAACCTGTATAATCGAGCGGAAGTGCGACCAAGTCAGATTGTGAACACGCGTGTTCACAATCTATAAATCATTGAAACACAGATAAAATTGGCGAAAGTAATCCAAATTTCGCTTACTGAACGTATTGCCGTATTTAGGCATCAGCTGTTCTGCCAATGTTTTAATCAACCGAGTACCATACTGCGCACGAGCTTCTCCATGCTGTTCTTCTTCCACTATACGTCGCCCGATATGCCAATAGGTAAGCACCGCAATTTGGTTGGCTGCCGCGTATGCTTGTTTCCGACCTTGTTCTATGATGTTCCGAATGTCATCAAAGATTTGATCGGTTGTTATGTCACGATGTTGCAACTTATTCTTTTCCATACCCTAAAATTTTGAAAGCATTTACGAGTTCCGTTTCGTTTGCATCCCATCTTTTCTTCAGCGCATCAAATTTATGACTCATTTCGGAAAGAGCAGCCTTATAATCTATTTCTGTATCTCGATCTACAAACTCAATGTATCTGGAGGGTACGAGGGAATATCCCTTTTCTTGAATTTCAGCTCGATACGCAGCATAGTACAATTCCGGCTCGACATACTCAACAAAATTTTCAGTTTGCCAGTTGAAATATATTTGACGAACTCTATCTATTTCCGCTTTTGCCAGACGAACATATTTCTTTTCGTATATATTACTGTTCCAAGTTCGCAAGTCGATGAACAGAATCTCACCTGTACGATTGCGAAGTTGCCTTCCGTGCCACGGACCGCCTTTCTTGTTGTTGTTCAATATCCAAAGAGTGACGGAAATATCGGTAGAATAGAACATGTTTCGCGGTAAAACAATAATAGCCTCCACTTTGTCGCTTTCAATTAGCTGTTTACGTATTTCCTGCGTATCGCTGTCATCCAAAGCACCATTAGCAAGTAGGAAGCCAGCTATTCCACGACTGACATTCAATTTATTCAGGATATGAAGAATCCACGCATAGTTGGCATTGCTGGTAGGAGGTACTCCATAGCCTTGCCATCGGGGATCGGTCTCAAAACCTCCGTATTCGGCATATTTCTTCAAATTGAACGGCGGGTTCGCCATGATGTAATCAAACTTAAGTTCCTTATGCTGGTCATCAGAGAAAGTGGACACGGCTCTATCACCCAAATGGTAAGAGATACCTCGGATAGCCAGGTTCATCTTTGCTAGACGATAAGTTGCCGGTTCCGATTCCTGTCCATAGACATTGACGGCTTTAGTATTTCCGCCGTGAGCCTCTATGAACTTTGCCGCTTGGACAAACATACCTCCGGAACCACAACAAGGATCATAGACCGTCCCATCAAAAGGTTCAATAAGGGAGGCGATGAGTTCCACGATAGAATGTGGCGTATAAAATTCTCCCTCCTCTTTGTCTGCGTTGATGGAAAAAGCCTGTAAGAAATACTCATATACACGTCCTATAAGGTCGTGGTCATTGAATTTCTGTGGGTCAATTTTGTTTATTTCATCCACTACGCTTTTCAGAACTCCCGGTTCAAGAGCTGTTTTCGTGAAAATTTGCTGCGGAAGGGCATTTTTCAATTTAGGTTCATTGTCATCCAGAGTCTTTATAGCCGTATCGAAAGCGATAGCCATGCCGGTAGGCGATGTGAGAATCAGTTTGTCCCAAAATGTTTCATCTGTCAGGAAAAACACTCCGTCCTGCATATACTGATTAGGACGTGAAAGTTGCAGTTCAATGAAATCCGTATCATTAATGCCCTGCACTTCCACTATTTCATGCCTGATTTTCTCCTTTTGCTGTTTGAACCGTTCTCCTATGAATTTCAGGAATACAAGGGTCAACAGCAAGTCACGTTTATCTGTCATGGCTGCACGCCCACGCAGACTGTTACGACAGTTGAAAAGTATCGTTTCAAGGGTTTCTTCCTTTACAAGTTTATTCTGTTTCTTAGCCATTTTACTATTTTATCAATTCAGTATTCAACTTAAAGGCATTTGCATCAATTCCCATTTGGTAAATCTTAATATCAGGATTAAGCTTTCGTGCAACGCTTATTATTTTTGATTTCTCATCTGTACTCATATTGATTCCCAAATAGACAGACTCAAAACATTCTCCTCCGATTTCAGGAAAAGCCCGAACTTCTTTCCAATCAATAGGTCCCTTATCATCATTTTGCCCCGGCAATAAACTCATATATGTCGACCAAGGGTCTAAAATAAACAGCCTTACCTCTTGTTCATGCTCCCAAGCCTTTGCCTTTGTGGACAACTGATAATGGAAAAAATCTTTTGCATCCCTGAAATAATCAGGCTTCTCTACAATATCCTTATATTGTACTTCCACCACAGAACAACCAATCATGATTTTTCCATATATTCTCGAAAGATACTTTTGGGCTTTCTCCATATCCAAACCAATACAGATACCTTTATGTTTGCTATAATAGCTCCACATTAAGATTGAATCATATATTTTGGAAAGGCTACATACCCACACCTCTTCTCTGGTTCTACGAAATGGATCTCTTCTTAATTCTTCGATTATTTCCGGAGTCCATCCTCCACACGCTTCTTTCGGAACATTGGAGAAATCAATTAACGATGGATGGCAATCAAACGGGTCGTTCAACTGCGTAGCATTGGTAAATTGAAGATTACTATAATGTAGCATCATCAATCCACCGGTAAAATCAAGATATTTATATAATTTGACTGCTCCCATAAACTTATTATTCCGTCCTCAATAAGTCATCCACGGTTACACCCAAAACTTTGGATATTTGAATTAAAGTCTCCACATTGGGCTGTGTTGTATTGGTAACCCATTTGGAAATTATGGCAGGATCTTTATCTAATTGTTCCGAGAGCCATTTATTGCTTTTATTTTTCTCTGCGAGAACGACTTTGATTCGGTTCAGTAATTTACGTTCCATATTTATAAGTCTATCCAATATGACCACAAAGATAAGCATTATCTAGGAATATATTTGATTTATCAGGTTATATATTGCAGGAAAAGCACAAAAAAGTGACCAAAACATCAATTTCAGAAATATAAGTTTATGGCGTGTGCTCTGTTAGGGATAAGGAACACCATATTTTATTCCAATATATAGTGGAGAGATTATTTTTGATATTATATTTGTGGGAACTTTGCGGTATCAAATTGACGCATAAGTAACACTGAATAGCTATATATCAGATGGATATAAATCGCAATTCGGTTCAAGCGTGAAATGACAAATATAGATGCAATCAAATAGCTAAAACTTTATACATACTACTAAAGACATGTCTTAAAATGATATATTTAACAATAGATTAAAATATTTTCACTATTAACCCGGAAACACATTTAAACATTAATCAGAATCTATTTTATATATTTTTCTTAGGCAGAACAATACTCATTCATAATAAAGGAGAACAAAAATATCCACATAAAAAGATTATAGCATTAATGTATGATTATTATATTTTAGACAAAAATGATAGTTGGGAAACAAATTTAATATGATAACAACGTGTATAAGTAAGAAAAATAAATAATACTTATATTTTTTCTCATAATTTTCATTGAACTTAGAGACGTTAATATTTTTAATTAAAACCTTAGATTTATTTATGTACAATTTTAAGAAATTATTACTATTCCTTACAGCCTTTACATGTGTATCTGCATATGCACAGAGCCTGATAGTTACAGGAAAGGTGGTTGACAGTGAAGGATATGAAGTGATCGGCAGTAGCGTTACAGTAAAAGGTCTTACTGGTACTGGGACTGTTACTGACATTAATGGCAATTTTACTTTAAAAATCAATGATGCATCTAAAGACATACTTGTCTTTTCGTATGTAGGAATGATCACACAAGAAGTAAAAGTAAATAAACAGAGAGTTATTAATGTGACACTACAGGCTAACACCGTGATGTTAGATGAAGTTGTTGCTATTGGTTACGCCACAGTAAAGCGTAAAGATCTAACAGGGTCGGTAGCGTCAATAAGCAGTCAAGAGTTAATTAAAATACCGGTTAGTGATGTAACTCAAGCCCTATCTGGACGTATGGCCGGTGTGCTAGTACAGCAAAGTGAAGGGGCCCCAGGGTCATCTGTTTCTATTCGTGTACGTGGTGGAATTTCTATTACTCAAAGTAACGACCCTTTGTATATTATTGATGGATTTCCTAGCGAAGATGGGATGTCAACCATTGATCCTGCTGAGATAGAAACAATTGATGTATTAAAAGATGCTTCTGCCACTGCCATTTACGGTGCACGTGGAGCAAATGGAGTTGTTGTAATCACAACTAAAAATGGTAGTAAATCCAGTGGAAAGGCAACAGTTAATTTCGATGCATATTGGGGAGCTAAAACATTAGCAAAAAAGTTAGATGTTCTTTCTCCTTATGAATTTGTCAAATTAGATTACGAACGGACATTATGGCGCATAGGTAATGGGGATACAAGCTCTGATGGTATGGAAGCATGGAAGAAAAGATATGGCGAATATAGTGATCTTGAATCCAATTATATCAGTCGCAAAGGAATTGATTGGCAAGAAGAAACATTGGGGCGTACCGCCTTGACACAGAACTATCGTATATCTGTTTCTGGAAGGACCGATAAAATGAACTACAGTTTAGCTTATTCCTATTACGATGAAGAAGGAGCTATGGTATATAGTAGTAATAAAAAACACAACATCTCCTTTAACATAAATCATGCGGTAAGCAACTGGTTAACAATAAACTCTCGTATCAGTTACGACCAAATGCGTATAGAAGGAATGGGCACTTCGGAGAATACCGACCGTTTTAACAAAATGCAACATATCATACAATATCGTCCAACAATAGGCATTCAAGGAGCAGATGCCGATCTGCTATTTGGGGAAGATCCTATACTTGCTGATGACAGCGGCAATGTAATGCAAAATCCTTTGATTTCTGCGGCCGAAGAAATAAATAATAGAGAATGGCGTACTTTCCAAGCCAATGGTGGCGCTACAATCAAACTATGGAAAGGATTTTCATTTCGCAGTACAGTAGGCATGCGCTATCAAACCCGTCGTAATGATATTTTCTATGGAGCTGATTCGCAGACAGCCAAACGTTCAAGTATATACGGAAGTATAACAAACATTGAAAGTAGCAGTTTACAGAACTCCAATGTTCTGAGTTATAGTTGGAAAAACAGCTCTCACGACGTCGCCATAATGGCGGGACATGAATTTGTAACGAAATGGACAAGACAGTTTTCAGCCGGTGCCACACAGTTCCCAAACGATGAAATTGGCCTGGCAGACCTTTCATTAGGAACACCAAGCACCCCTACTTCCAACGAAAATTATGACGACAAACTACTTTCTTTCTTTACCCGCGTGAACTATGCCCATATGAATCGTTATCTATTTACAGCCTCTATACGCGCAGACGGCTCATCCAAGTTTGGAAAAAACAATAAGTGGGGATACTTCCCTGCTGTTTCTGCTGCATGGCGTTTGAGTGAAGAAACATTCATCAAAAACATAGGAATCTTTTCCGATTTAAAACTTCGTATTGGTTATGGTTTGGCAGGAAACAATCGTATCAACAACTACCAAAGCTTGGCAATAATGAGTTCTGTTACGGCAGCTAGTGGCAACGGAGCACAGGCAGGATATGCTTCTAATCAAGTTCCTAATCCTGATTTAAAGTGGGAGGCAAACAAAACATTCAATTTAGGAATGGATTTTGGATTTATCAATCAGCGTATAACATTTTCACCCGAATTCTATATTAACAGTAGTAGCAATTTATTACTAGATGCTAAATTACCATATTCATCAGGATATCAAAGTATGATTATCAACGCCGGTGAAACCCAAAATATAGGTATTGACTTGACTCTAAATACGGTGAATATTTCCAACAAGAATTTTACATGGAATACATCGATAACTTTTTCTCATAATAAAAATAAAGTCAATAGACTAACAGGAGAAAGCATACAGTTGTATTTAGCTAACTTCGGATATTCAGGTGCAGGTGCTTCACACCAGATTGGGGTAGGACAACCTTTAGGACAATTTTACGGTTATGTGACAGAAGGATTATATCAGGTCAGTGATTTCGATTACGATCCTACCACTCAAAAGTATACCTTGAAGGAAGGTATACCTTATCATGGGGACAAAGCAAGCATTCAGCCTGGTTACTGGAAGTTTAAGAATGTAGATGGCAGTGAGGACAACCTAATTACTGAAAATGACAAAACTGTCATCGGTAATGCCTCTCCCAATTTCTATGGCGGTATTAACAATACCTTTGCATATAAAAATTTTGATTTAAGTATCTTTCTAACATACAGCTACGGTGGTGAGGTTTTGAATGCGACCAAACTAACTAACACAAAAACCGCATTGACAAATAAAAATGTTTTGGCAATAGCCAGTGAAACAAATCGCTGGGTTACGATAAACAATGACGGTAATATTATAACTGATCCAGAAGAATTAGCAACTGTGAATGCAGGAAAAACTGTAGCCTGCTTTGACGATAATGGTTTAAATAATACTTACATTCATTCATGGGCTATAGAAGATGCTTCTTTCCTAAAATTAAGTAATGTTACCTTAGGGTATACATTCCCTAAACGGATCATCAATAAAATCGGTCTAAGTAAATTACGTGTATATGCTACTGGTAATAATTTGTTCACATGGTCACCCTATACAGGTTTTGACCCTGAAGTTTCTACCATGAGTAGTCCTTTAACACCGGGAGTTGATTTCGGAGCCTATCCGAGAAGCCGTTCCTTCGTGTTTGGTATAAATGTGTCATTTTAAAAAAATATACAATGAAAAACAAAATAATATATACACTCTTTGCACTCATATTAGCTTCTTGTGAGTTAACCGAACAGCCAACCTCGTATTATGAAATGGACAGCTATTTTGTAACGGAAGATAAAGCTAAAATGGCTGTAGTAGGAATTTATGACTGTATAGAAACAATCAACTATTATGGACAGTATATAATGCCCTTCTTTGGAGCAGACGATATGTTTATGGTAAGAGGTACCGGCTCGGATGGTACTCGACGTGATATCTCCCATTATATGTACACTTCATCCAATACATGGATAGCCTCCGTTTGGAAATACGCTTATTTAGGCATCGACCGTGCGAATTTGGCAATCAGCAACATTGAGAAAATGCAAGGATATACAGACAATGTTACTTTACAGGAATTGGTAGCGCAAGCCTGCTTCCTCCGTGCCTTCCTTGCCTTTGATTTAGTAAGATTTTGGGGAGATGTACCTTTTAGCACACAATATACAAGCGGTTATGAAGAGACCTCAAAACCGCGAATGAACCGTGAACTTATTTATGAACAGATTATCAAAGATTTAAATTTTGCAAAGGAGCACTTACCTAAAGGAAGTACCACATCTTCTTCAGAGGTTCCATCTAGCGGTGCTGCACGTGCCTTGTTAATGCGAGTTTACTTACAACGGGCAGGCTATAGTCTGAATCGTGAAACAGTCAAACTTACACGACCAGATGATAATACAAGAAGCGTTTACTTCAATGCTGTTATTGATGAGTGGGAGGCCTTTCAATCAGAAAACTATCATGGATTCTATAATGAGGGGTACGAACAGCTTTTTAAAAATTACTCACAATTGATATTAAACAATCAGGAAAGTTTATGGGAAATAGCATTTGAACCAAACCAAGGAGAAACAGACAATGCTGGAACATGGGCAACTTATAATGGTCCAATAGTAGCTGCTCCAGGGGAGTATCCGGGAACAAGTAACTATATGGGACGAGCTAATGCTTTCTTCCTGGTACTACCTTATTGGAAAACATTCTATGAAACAAACGATGACGGTACCCCAAAAGACCAACGAAGAGATGTGAATTTTGTAGACTATGCTTACGTTTGGAATGCAAGCACTGAAACACAAAATAAAACATACACAAACAGTGCTATCAGAAATAATGCATATAGATATCCAGGAAAATGGCGTAGAGAGTGGATGGCTTTGGGATTTGTAGATCCTAATAATACTGGAGTTAATTATTGTCCATTAAGATATGCAGATGTTGTTTTGATGGCAGCTGAAGCTTACAATGAAACAGGGAATACACCTGGTCATTCAAGGGAAACGAGACAGGGGGCGGCAGCTGAAGCTTACAATGAAACAGGGAATACACCAGAAGCGTGGAAATTACTGAACAACGTACGCGAACGCGCTGGTGCTACTCCTATAACAAATGCTAATTATAACAGCTTATTGAAGGCTCCGAAAGTTTACAATTTAGCTTTTATTTCCGATACAGATGATACCGGAAAATTCCGTACCGCTCTTTATTGGGAACGCGCTTTTGAGCTTTGCTATGAAGGACAACGCAAATATGACCTTCTTCGTTGGGGTATCTTAGGAGACGCTTTAAGAACTGCACAAGAATATTTGGAATCGTGGCAACCTAATGAAGATGACAATATCAACATGGCTAAATGGAATCCAAAGACATGGGCATCAAGTAATTATGTAGCAGGACATAATTTTGTGGATGGCAAACACGAACTATACCCAATCCCATTGGCTGAAATGCAATCTAATGCAGCCCTGAACGGACAGAATAATCCCGGATTTGAATAGTTTTAGTAAAAATGAATAATAGAGAAGGTTTAAAAGACTTTAATACCCTTCTCTATTATTCATCTAATATCATTAAATGCGAAGGATGGCCCTATTCGAAAAAATCAAGTCCCCACATGATAATGGAAAGTAGCACAAACTATGGATGTAACATTACATTAAGAAGTTATCAACAAACTTTCGCCCAAATAGAATACAAAGATTGATGCCGAAAAAACATATTAATCCCATAACAGATAACAACGAATAGCACTAGCACATAATATCTTAGTGATATTAAGTAAATCTTCCTTTTTCCTATACATAAAGGAAGAAGTTTTATTCTAAAAATTTGTCTTTTTTGACAAAAGTTCAAATTTTCCATCTTTTCCATAAAAAAATTATAAACATCTCCTCGGAATAGTTAAGCACTGATATTACGATACCAATATTCAGCATGTTTATGTATTGAAGTTATAAAAATATACCAAAATGAAGCTACGATAATATTGCTTTTGAATGGTCATTTTACTGTATTCTCAAACTGTTTTCATGGCGTTGAAAAATGGTGATTTGAATAAAAATGAACTAAATACTTTAACTATTATTCCAGTCCAAAATGGAAAGAACAAACGTGCTCTATAGCTTTTAATTAAGATTGAAAAAGAGAGTGTAAGATATAGAAGCGCGTTTACAACCGAAAAAATAAGATGAGCCATGAAGACGGCTCACCTTTACGAAGGAAAGAAAGATAAGAAAAATAATGTTGGCGAAAAAAAAGAAAGCTCACCCGATTACAACTTTCATCAAATAACTGCTTTTATTTCACGGAAAGAATTTATCCCTTCTCTGATTTCGATTTGCAATTAAAGAGAGGAACAGCTATCATGTGCAATTTATGTAAGAACGCACAATGTAGTTGAAATACGCTGATAATCAATCATTATCACAAACAATAAGTAAAAATGATCCCATTTTGAAACCGAAAGGTATCAATTTGAAGAACTCGATACCATGTATCTCACTATCCTTGAACCAAAAAAGCGAACGGAGAATACCCGTTTTATCGTTAAGCCAAACCTCGTACCGCAACGGATAATAATGCCCGTAAAAGGCCAACCGGATACTGAACGAGTTGAACAGCTTGAGCAGCGGATAATTCCCGAACAGGTTGGGGTGTAAGAAGTAGAATATACGACAGGCGTCCCGGTGACCAGCCATTACTGCCATATGGTAGTAACGGTCGCATACATAACCCGCATCGGCCATCCATGCGGTAGTAAACACTACTTCTCTGGTTTTCCGCCGCCAGTAAGCGATAATATGCAACAAATCCTCCAAAATAATTTTTATAACGTTCTCACTCGTTTACTATTTAAAACATATTAATTATTTATGAGTTTGAAAAGTTTAATTCAAAAGTTGTAAGTCGGGGAACCCAGTGTTGGTGAGGAATGGATAAAAAGATAGAAAAGGAGGTACAGAGCTGCTATAAATGCAAAGGAATGATATAAAAGGCGGATGCGGCCTGTCAGGAGGGTCCTGTAAGAGGGGAAGTCGTAACGTCTTCAAAGCCGCTTATCACCCACCGGTGGATGCCGTAAACACATTAGCTATTCTCAACGGCGAAGCGAATCATGAAGACTTTACTATTGTATGAACGAGATGATCGATAAGTGGAAGCCGATAGTGAAGACATGGGCGACAAGGCGAAGAAGGAATAGAATGTTTTTGAATAATTAACACTTTATTATCTACAGATTTTCAGCTATTTACACGTATATACACTATAAAATAGCAGTACCTGTTTTGCTATTTTTTTCGTATCTTTGAAACGGCAAAAGCCCCAGTCATGCAAGGGACGGATTCATTACCTTGCTAATTAATTAACAAAAGAATATGTCAAAAACAAACGAAATGTATTTGGACAAGGCACGGTCCTTGACCAAAGGATTGAGAAATCATTTGGTAACGGTGAAAAACTACGGAGTAAGCGCGAGTGACTTGTCAAAACTGGAAGCTGCTATCCTCGAAGGTGAGAAACTGAACGCGGAAGTGGACCGCCGGCGCGCTGAATTGAATGAAATCATCCCTAACACCAACCGCAAACTGGCAGAGATTCGCAATTTGACTGTATACTTGAAGGGTTTAATCAAGCCCCGTGTAGATTCCAGCCATTGGCCGGAATATGGAATTGCTGACAAGCGATGATTCCCTGTCCTAATGCATAAAGCCCCTGCAGCAAACCATCGAAAGTTTGCAGGGACTTTTCCGTGAAATGATACCCATACACGAATACACTTCACAGCTCCAAGGTTTTATCATACTTTGGGAAGAATATGACAAAAGCTGCAAAAGTGTTTCCAGCGAGCAAACTGCCTGGTACACTATCGAAGGCATTGACATGACAAACGCGACCGACATCAACAGGATTGAAGCAAGGGGGCCGACAAGCACGCGTGGAAGACACGGAAGCCGCCCTGCTTCTCACCCCGTAGCAGCTCAAGCCGCTTGACCTCAGCACGCCCGGCGTCAACTCTAGCAATGAAAACCAGTTTACAACACTCGGGAAAGAGAATACTGTCGGTGCCCATCTTCAAGTGAGCTGCCGTGTCAATTACAAGAGCACGGAAGGTATGTTGCCGTGATCGTGGGTGACGGGAACATGACCAATACAAATGTAAAGAGCTACTATACCAACCTATATATCCCCATCAGTACCTGCAGGAACCCGGGCTACAAGCAGGTTGACACCCTCGTGTTTAGTGCCGACAGCAGTGACTTAGTAAAGGCTGATGTCATTTCGGTTGACCAGTGAAATACTGCAACCGATGAAGAAGTGCCGAAAAGTGGCGAGGAAGAAAAAAGAACTGATACAGGCGGAGAAAAATGCCCTCCTCTTTGCCAACGCCTTTACTTACCATAACGCTGCATCCTTCTCCAGCAGTAGTTTTATTACATTTATAGACTCGACCTCATTTGCGTAGAACACCATATATTCAGGTGACAAATCATAGCTCATAAGAATTAAATTATGACTCCACAATAAAACTGCGATGGCCTGTCGCAGCTTTGTATCACATTCGTAATAACAGAGATAGAACTTTTTCACATCCTACAGATTTCTCGGGGACATCCCCATTTCAGGATATTCTGATCCCAAATCGACAGACAATCTCTACAACGCCACCACCGTGTTTACTACCGAGTTTACATTTTTCCAACAACTTGCCAATCCCTCAATAAGAGGACATCACAACAGTATTCAGTTGTTTTTCTATCTGTAATCGTAAAGACTCAATTACTGCGACAACATGTCGCAGAAGTTCGTTATCCCCCTCTTCGTTGAATCGTTTTGATACGGTTAAACCCTTCATGCTCTCTATTACTTAAACCTTATGCAAAAGTATAAAAGATTTTCTGTTGTGGTGCTAAACAAATTAACTTAAATACCTTTACATATTGAATTATGACAATATTCTGTTATTTGCTTATTATGTATCGTATCCCATTATAAATCACATTCCTCATCAAATGGGCAAACCATTCTGCCGGAACGAAAGAATGAGATGCCTGTCTATTATCATATTCAATGAATTAGTGTCACGTGTGACAGTTTTTCGGAGGGATGTTAGTACTCTTCATAGGGTAATCATTTCAAGATGAAAAATCACATCGCTATTGATATTGCACTGAATGACTGAGGCGGTTACCAAACATCGTCAACTAGAAGGAACGCACAGCGTAGGGCGTGAAGTGGAACTCTACAATCTAAATATGATTATTGTTCTTGGTTATCGCACCTGCTTCTAACTCTTCCTTAATATAGTTGGAAGTCCAATCTTTATTTTAGCCAAAAATCTCGTCTTATGTCATTCAGACAACCGAAGAGAAGAAGAATCTCGATTACACAAAGGGATATATATTCGAGATTCTTCGCTGACGCTTTAAATGACAAAATGTTTTAGATTTTTCAAATTCATCCGATGTGGCGAAGAAAGCAACATCTCCTAAACCGTCTTACCGTATGCTTATCTTTTCGACGGGCTGTGTTTTCGTTACATCCAAAGGTTTCGCGTGGTATTTCACCCCGTCGAAATCGATTTCTTTCAGGTCGATACACCGGATATTGCTGTTATACATGGTCCGGTAATAAATCACTCGGTTGCGGGTGTCTGATGCGACGGTGAACTGAGTGGCACTGGGCATATCGGCAGGAGCCTTTCCCCAAGCAAGTTCGGTTCCCGTCGGAATATCGAAGTTGTTCAGTATATGAAAAGCCTGAAAGACGCATCCCCGTGCGTCTGGTTGTTCTGGTGCAGTAAGCTGGAAGAAAGCTGCACGGACAAAACGGGATGGAGGGGTAAAGTCACCGGGCAATCCCAACATGCCGCTTCCATGCCCGAAATTCTTCATCTCCAAGGGTCCGAATTTATGTACGGGAGCGTTGCCCGGTTGGAGGTTGATGTAGTTGTTTAGATTGGTCCAATGCCATTCGATACCCGGTGAGTTAGTTAATACTCCCAGCGGATTATCGTAAAAGTGTACCTGCCCGTCCACAATTTCCAACACCATTTGTTTACCCGAGAACTCAGTGAACCGCCAATGTACAGTGGACGAACGGGGGTCGATATGGATGACACGGACCTTCTCCAATGCCTCTTTTACCTCATCCAGGGTGCCGCATTCCGCCAGGACATAGGATACCACCTGAAAGTCGGCCAAGCACTTGTATTTCAAGGAAGCGTCGTAGGGCTGGTATTTACCATATCCGGGAAAGTAGAAGAGTCCGGCAGAAAGACCTTTCTCGTTGATTCCTTCCACCATAAATTCTTTCTGCTCTACCGCCAGTCCCACATACCCGTGTTTGCTCCTGAACTTGATTCCGTCCATCCCTGAAGGAGTGAGCGACTGGAGTTCCTGGTTCCGGGGAACCACTACATACATGTTGTTCATAGCACTTTCTGCCCATTCGATGGTACGTGCCGCGACAATGGCTCCGTCCTTGCTTTTGAGGGTGATGCCCGTGCAGGCACCGGCTGGCACTTGTGACACGATGCCGATGCTTGCCAGCAGAAATGTGGATAGTTTAGTATTCATAATTATTGTTTTTGATGATTATCGAAAGAGATAACGTCCAAATGGAGAATAATGTTTGTTAAACACGCGGGAAAATACGTGATATGCCACAATTTGATTCTGTCTAATGCCCATTTTACCAGCACAGTCACGGCTCTACCAGATTTGCTTTTTAATCTAAATAGATAAATTTGTAAATAATTGGTTTGTAGATTGTTGAGTAATTTCATCTGGATATTTTCAGATTATTAGCAATTGTATAGACCGTTAAGCAAACCGGTATAACTAAGTATAAGTAAACCGCTACACCATCGTAATAAAGAATAGCTTACGGATATGAAGTAGTCCTAGCCAAAAGGCAAGCTGTTGGAATAACCCCTTTAGTATATAAGATTACACAGACACTATACTGCTGATGAGGAGAGATGGTCCCCAAGTCGATCGTTAGTCACTTGTATTGAACCTGGTAAGCCCGTATTTACCCTGCATCCATCGAAGCAGGTAAGTCAACCATAAGGAAAACCGAAAGCCTTTTGCACCATTTGTCCCTGTAGGTGTACTTCAACGGCAAGGAAAGGCTTCAGTTCATTCGTTGTCAGATACTCCATTTGTCCAGCACGTGAAAACGTTCCTCTTTTACAAGGCCCTGAACGGTGTTAAAACGGTATCAAACCGTCACGCACATCCTTATTGGAAATAACCTTTAGCGTCTCCTCAAACAGCACAAGGGTAAAATCGGTCAGTTTGCCACCATCAGTCTTGATTTGACTGGGAGTGCGGTAATTATCACGCATCTACCTAAACAGTCCGTTTACCATGTCTTTGCCGCGTCTTTTTACAGGATGTTCGACTTCCTTATCCGTTTCAAATAGCCGGCAATACGTTTGTGTCCCCCTTTGTGTACTATCATCTTCTTATAGTTTTCGTTGTCTATCGCACTGTATATATAATCATCACATCACTGAAGCCAAATCATTGTTTCACCCTCTTGTTTTCTTTCCCACCTCTTCTTTTTACTTTTAAAAGAAAGTGGGTTTAGGATAAGCTATGCCTGTATTCCACTTATCTTGTTGCAGGTCTGTCCGTTGATTTTCCTTGCTTTGGACACCATCGGAAATGAGGTACATATTTCTCTTTTTTACTAAAAATCTTTCTCATAATATTCAAGATACAAGCTGTGGTTTCCGACTGCAACTTTCTTTTATTTCCACTTTCATAGAATTACTTATTTATTGGTTATTCAAACAGATTGTTCATGAGGTGCATTCTCCCGATTTTCTTCTTATACACTATTTGGGCATAAAATTCTGTCATTTTGATACTTTTGTGATTGACTATCTTACTTCTTGTTTAGAGGTTTACCCCCAATGTCAGCAATAGAGCGGCTGCGGTATGGCGAGCAGTATGATAGGTGATATATTTCTATATTCCGGCCTCCTGCATCCATTCATCCAACACCACTTCCACTGTGGTAGAGGTGACGCGAAGTTGATGAACTACAATACCAATATCTTTATCTGACAAGTAGATTGTTACCCTATGATTTGTCTTTCAATGCTCGTGTTCGATGTAAAGCGTCTTTACATCAGCCTCCTTATGCATCCCGTACCATTCCAAAATAAACATGTCGCCGTACCGTAATCCGGTGAAACAAGAGAACAGAAACACCGTTTTCACTATCTCATAGGAACAGGGCGTGCTGCTCAATATCTTTTCTCGTTATTAAACGTGCAGGTTTTCAGAAAGGCAATGAAGCTCTTACAAAAATCACAATATATTCTAAACAAAATCGTATGATTTTACTCTAATCGGAATAGAAATAAAGTAGGAGCCTATTACAGACAATAGCCTACCATCAGGTAGCCCTTATTTCTTTGTACCTATTAATTGCCTGATGAATTTCCTCATCCATAAATAATAGCCTGTCAGTGGCAATGCAGCCCCAATCAAAGCAGCAATAAAAGCAAGTATGCGGGTAAGCATCCCTCCCCAGCTACCGACATGTACCGAATAAATCCAGCCGCGAATTTTTCCTGACTTGTCTTGATGTTGATAAAGACTTGTTTCCGTAAATTCACCAGTATCCGTATTGAAAGAATAACGGTCAGACGCACGCTGATTTCCGAAGCGGTCGAAAGACACACTTGCCGTACCGGAAGAAACACTAATTTGCTTATATTCCAGATTTTGATGCCTTAGCTTATCATACACTTCCTGCCAACAAGCGAATGGAGAAGCCGCAGAACATCGATCACTATGATTGTTTTCCAACCCCTCTCTTTTATCAGCACTTCGCCTACCATTTCCTCCCCTTTTCTTTTCCTGATTAGCCAGTCTGGTATTTCCTTTATGCTCATTATGCTTCTGTTCATTTCCATGGGAAAATCGTTGTTGTACTTCTACCCCGAAGACTTTATAAAAGGCCGTCCGATACCACGGAAAAGACCAAGTCAATCCCGTCAGTGCCATAGCCAGTAGAAAGAACAGGGCATACATTCCACCTGCCACATGCAAGTCATACCAAAACCTTCTCCAACCTTTTGATACAGTTATTTTCAGACTATTCTTCAATGCTTTACGTGTACGCGGCCACCAAATGACAATTCCCGAAATCAGTACAAAAACAAATAAAAGCGTACTGACACCTACAATCATCTTACCCCAAAAGATCCCTTCATTTCCCGGATTCATACTATCCAGCAACCAGCGATGCATTCGGAACATAAACATAAAAAAGCCGCTACGCTCGCTTTTTCCTTTTACTTCGCCCGTATACTGGTCTACATACAAAGATGCACGGCGTGGTTTGGAAAGACTAACCTGATACGCACGTCCGGGATCAGAAGATATGCTGACACCGGTCACTGATACACTGTCAGGCAATGCCATTGCCACTTTTTCAAGCAGCTTATCCATAGAAAGAGGTGACTCTTTTACCGTTTCAACGTAGTAAAGATCGGGGCGAGACCACTCATTTACCTCATTCTCAAATACCAGCATGGCACCGGAGAAGCAGACAAGAGTTATTATCAGTCCGAAAGGGACGGAAAGCCATAAATGTATCTTTCTGAATATTTTCTTCATGTTTTCATTACTATTTCCTGAAAAAGCCTGCAAAGCTTTCTGCTCGGCAGGCTTTTATCTACGAAAGATTCTCTATTTAACCGACTGTATTATTTTGAAAGATATCTCATCTTACCTACCGTAGTGATAGCGTCAGCCTCTACCGTCAAACCTTTAACTGCCTTGCCTGTTTTTGCGTCTATTTTATAGAAGGCCGGATTCTCGCCCGTGGTCACAGTAACCGCCATATAAACATACCCTTTTTCTCCATAAGGCTCACCACCAAACTTACAGTTAGCCGGTAAACCTGTAACAGGCATAATCGTCTGATCTTCCGCCTTGAAAACAGCCAATTCGCTGACATCTGCATTTCTACCTCCACCAATCATATCTTCCGCTCCCTTTTTATACAATTGAAGCAGGAAGTAATCTTCAGAGATGTGCCAGCAACGGAAAATAGGATGTTTAGTGCCTATCTCTTCAAAGTTCACATAGTAATCCGGATCGAAATCTGTTGCACCTGCTTTGATACGCATTGCGCCCGAAGGTTTCTGTCCTGTTACCTTCTTCAAATCTGAAGATGAAACTGCCGTACGTCCATATCCGGGAGAGAACACATAGACGTCACCATTATCAGCGGCCCAAATGGTCTGATAATATTGTGAACGCATACGACCGCATGCATAGCCTATTTTATCAGTCTTGGCAATCACCGGAGTCTCATTGAAGTTCGTGCCACTATAAATTGCCACGTAAGCATTATCCGGGTATTGTGTAGAAGGAATAACACCGGCTGTATATACACCGCTGCCGCTACCACCGTCAGTCTTAGTCACAAGTTCCTGATCTGTCACAGCTTCCGGCCATTTTTTAATACCGTACTTACTCATTCCCATTGGGATGACAGATGTATAAATCTTATTGTTAGCTTCAACCAGACCTGCCCATGAAACTTTTTCACCATTACCCAAATAATTTTCGGCAAGCAAGGTACCCTCTTCCTGACTGCCATCGGTCGCATCCAAATAGTTGAACAACAATGCTTGAGCTACATTCTGATCCTCATCCGTTATTTTCGAGTCCCCGGTGGAAACAGTCACCACTTTATCCCCCCAAGTACCGTATGACGTGATACGATTATAAGTGTATGTGTACTTTTCTTTCATTTTACCATCTGCACCCAGATAATAGGAAGCGCCTGTACCTGCGCCACCTTTATTATAAACTAAAGCAAACACATAATCCAATCCTTTATATACCCAATAGGTACCGCCAATCACTTCAGTTCCATTCCCTTGGGTCGACACTGTTCCTTCATCCAAAGAGTTGGCTACTACCAAATAACTTGCTTCACCAGTTGTGGCAGCCACCACATAAGCTGTTTCTCCATCAATCGGCGGGTTATCCACCGGATTATTATCATCGTCGCAAGATGCCACAAACACACCGCTACTCAAACAAAAAGTTACGGCAAAAGCCTGTAATAAAAACTTCTTCATATATTCTTTATTATTGATTGATACTAAAAACTGACTCTTATTATTTACCGAAAAACACTCTGAACTTTCCATAGAATGCGCGCCCCGCTTTTTGCAGACTAAAATTGTCAAACAGTTGGGCATCGGTGAAATTCCGACATTCAAATGATACATTATAACGTCCATTCTTCATGGTGTAGGACAAAGACAGATTATGAGAAAACTGTTCCGGCACCATATTCTTTGAATCTTTATCTCCGAGATTTTCCCAGTAAAGAGGAAAATCGTGCTGCCAGTAGCTATCATAGCCGATGCTCAACACATTTCCTCTGACAAACAGGTCATTCCAATAAAAATTTGCATTGATATTAGCATAACGATAGGGCAGATTCGGCATACGCACTTTATAGTGCATGCTTTCTTGCAAAGAGGAACCCGCCAGAAACTTTTCGTAATCACGAGTATCGATGCTATTGAATGTTCCTCCTATATCAAACCAATGCGAGAAGCTATAAAGCAATGACAAATTATACCCTTTGGTCCTTACGTGACCGTGGTTCTCATAATATCCGTAGCTTGTTCCTCCCAATACGTCCAGTCCTCTTTTTATATAATCTTTCGTATCCCGATATATCAAACCGGCCTCGGCATACAATCCATGCTTGCCAAACTGATGATTATAGCTGAAACTCAAATTGACATTATCACTTTTCTCCGGTTTCAGATTCATTTTGCCAGCTTCAAGATCTTCATCTCCAAAGAGTTCATCCGTGGTCGGCAGGCGGAAAGCCTTTTCGTACGAAAGTTTCACCTGAAGATCTTTCCATATAAAATAGGTACCTGCCATTCCATATCCAAGAGCGCTTGCCGTATTGGACAGATTGATATAATTGCCTATTCCATCCGTATTCTGCGATACCGGTCCCTTGTTGTATTGCCGATAATATTTGGCAAATGCCGACACATTCCATCTGTCCGACGGCATCAGACGGTAAGAAAGCCCGCTGACGTTTTTACGGGTGATTTTAGGAATAGAAAAGTCCGTGAATTTGGAAGAAGCACCGATGGTAGAGCGGCTCGTACGTTCAAAATCACTGATTACATGACTGAAAGTAAACGTATGCGCCTGTCCGATATGGTAATTCATCTTCAGCGTCCCATTCCAGTTTTTATTTTTAGATTCACTGTTCTGGTAAGACTGTTCTCCCCGGCTGCCTTTTTCATAAAAATCTCCACGCCAGTTGTAAGCCCGCGAAGCGGTATCGACATTGTTGGTGATATTATGATTGTAATTGGCAGTCAACAGCAGATCCAGGTTTTTCACCAATAAGTTCTTTTTGTAATATTCTAAAGAAGGGACCAACGAATGTCCTTTGCGAAATTTCTCACCGAACACGACATCTTGATAAACGCCTGTTTGTATCTCTTTATAGAAATGGGAATAATTGAAACTCAACGCCAAACGGTCTGCCCATTTCTTTCCTACCAGGCCGATTTTTCCAATCACGGCTTCATTATGATACTGGTCATTAAAACGTTTCAGATGATAAATCTTATTTTTATCAAGTGGCGGGAAACGTACGCTTCCATCTTCTTTAATCTCAAATTCGCGTACGTAAGTATCTACATAATAATCATTATCCGAAAAGTTTTGAAAAGCATTGACCTCATACATAAAACCATTCTTGAACGTTTGTCCGAAGCGCACGTATGATTTATGAGTATTAAACGATCCGTAAGAATAGGAAGCATCCATAAACCACTTTCCGGGTTGTTTGTTGGTGACAATATTAACCACTCCCCCAATGGCATCGGTTCCGAATCCTACGGGAACCACTCCTTTATAGACCTCTATACGGTCGGCAAAATTAATAGGAACATTGTTCAAATCGAATGCAGCACCGGCTCCTTCCTGTGGTACGCCGTCAATGAAGATTTTCACATGTTTTCCGCTAAAGCCATCGATATACAATTGCATATCCGACCCCACTCCACCTGATTCGCGGAGTTTTACACCGGACACTTTAGTCAGTGCACCCGCCAAAGTCTGCGTACTGTTATGCAATTTCTTCGCATCAATGGCTACCGCATTAAAAGCAGATTGATTCACACGGCCGACTCCGGATGTCGTGACCAGCACCTCTCCCAGTTCTTTTACCGCCGGCGCGATAGTGACGTTTACTTTTATTCTTTCTCCCTTAGCTAATTTAACTTTCTTTTCTACCGTTTGATAACCGATAGCCGAAACGACGAGTGTATATTCACCTGCTGTAGTTTTCAAATGATATATACCTTTTTCATCTGTATAGCATCCTTGGTTGGTTCCTTTCAGATAAACTGTCGCAAAATCCATCACTTCTTTCTCCGTGGACATCACTCTGCCCGAAATTAAACTACTACGATGACGCCCATGTTGTGAATATACGGATACGGAAAACAAGAATGCCAGAAAAACCAAAAAATATTTATTGCTCATCTCCTTTTTACTTTATAACTTTTCACTACTCTAAAAGTAATGCAAAGATAAACTGAAAGAGAGATGCCAAACAATACCCATTTTTCGGTAAAAAATCAAACAATATAGACATACGGAACACACACAATACCTATATACAAGTAAATAGTACTTCACGCATCTTGTCAACGCACATTACGTCACTTCTCACAGCTACTCTTTCTACACATGATTCGTGTCTTTTCAGACAAGTTTTTCCAGTGGTTATTGACATATAATTGTCTTGTTGGAACACAAAATATGTGCCCCGTCTTTACCCTAAATATCACACAGAAATAGATACAGATTAATGCGTTTTTTTGCTATTAAAATCTCTGAAAGAATAGCATAGACCCTCATGATTGTCAAGGTTTGCCTTGAAATAAAAAGGATAAGTCCAGAAAGACAAACTGTTATATGTTGCAAAAAAATGTTGGGAATCCATTATATTTCCCAGCTCATCATAACCTTAAAATCTAAAGGTATAGACATAATCATCTCGTCGTTCATAATTCATAAAAACTTTATACTGAAATCACTCCGATTGCAAGGAATGCTTATCTTGTTCGCATAATTTATTTTATTTCTTTCATTATAGAAGGAATGTGCAACATCCCATTCAAATAAGCGAGTAAAAAAATCATCACCCAATTTCATTATCTAAAATGCAATCTAATGTTGTCCTGAACGGGCAGATTAGTCCTGATTTTGAATAGTTTTAGTAAAAATGATAGAGAAGATTTAAAGGACCTTAATATCCTTCTTTATCGTTCATCTGTATCGTTAAAATGCGAAGGACATCCTATTCGAAAAATCAAATTCCCACACGATTATGGAGAAAGTAACACAAGGTATAAATGTAATATAACATTAAGAAGTTATTAACAAACTTTCGCCCAAACAGAATACAATGATTGATGCCGAAAAAACATATCAATCTCATGACAAATAACAACAAATAACGCTAGTACATACGATCTATTAGGGACATTCCAGTACTTGAAAATCTGACCATAAACCAAACTGTCGTCAGACTTCCCGGGAAGCCAAGTTTTGTTTTCCAAAAAAGATGAAGAATTGGTTTCAACATAAAATGTGTCCAATTCTTCATCAAGATGTATATTAAAATATTCCTATTGTTTTTTCAAAACATAATGTTCCGCCCATTCACCATTATTGAGCGTTCCAACACTATCAGACAAGGGACCGCATTATCAAGAATTTTATAATATGTTTTTTCTCCAGACGAGGGTGTTACCAATTCTATGATATCCTGACTCATTATATTGTAAATACCACTTTCTTCAAAGGTATCATTCTTTTTTCCAAAATATTCACTCCTCAGATCATAAGTCGTATCACTGTTTATTTTCAGTGTAGTTTTGATACCCCGCAACCGGCACAGGGCAAAATGCCCTCATAGGTTCCATAACAACCTTTATTCTCAGTATTGACTACATTTATGGTCGCAATAAAGCTACTTTGTTCCTGCGGCGCTGTTTTCTTCTGCGATCCGGCACAGCCTAATGTCACTATTATTATGACTACTGCCACTAAAAAATTAAATACGACAAGTTTCATAATTATAAATGTTTGATAAATTCAAGTTATTTATAGTTCTCAAAACGTCTGCTGCATCTATTATTTTTACAAATGACCTTAAAGCCATATGGATCCAGCTTCCACATCCCCCGCCTGGTAGGTATAGGAGATAAACTCCTCAAGCGCCTCCTTCCATGTAAGATTGAAGGTTTCCATGATGGAGTGTAGTGTGCGGTTGCTGTCTTCATCCAGGCTATCCTCCCCGATCAGGTTCACATCTGCCTCCAGGTCCACATCAACAAACTCCTCGCGGCTCCAAAATACCACTACCGGGATGCTCAGGTTAATATCCCATGTTCCACGCTGGATCAATACCCCGGAGGGCTTGTAGAACGGGTCAAAGCCGTTTGTCTGCGGGTTCTTTTTAGAATTGTAGCCGTGATACAGGCGGAGTTTCAGGTCAAACTCCTTACGGTCCTTCAGGAACCGGATAACTCCTTTTAATCCTACCGGGTTAGTGCCTCCCGTAATTTCCGCCTCGTTGTCATGTTTGGTCTTGTCCCAGGGCGTGGTATCCACATAGAGATAATCCACCAGTGCCTCCGGATCATTGTCGTCAGCTTCCGGTTTCCCGTCAAAGGTAGATCTCACGTTCTCCGGGGTGAAGAAATGCTGGTGGATATTCTCCTGCCCGTTCTCCACGAACTGGCCGTTCATCAACTCTCCTTTGGAATTGTAGTAATAGATAAACATCAGGTAAACCGGGGCCGGGGTAAAGTTGTTTCCATTTTTATATTCGCCGTTTTTCTGAACGTAAAACTTGCCCTGGCTTCCTTCAGCAAGGGTCCATCCACTGCCGGCCTTCAGTTCATAAGTGATCTCCTGAACACGTTTCATATACCTGGCTGGGGATTCCGGATTTTGGTGGGGACCTCCGGCCTTCTGTATCTCGTTCCAGTCAGCGTGCAGGTGGCATTCAACGAGGCGGACGATCATTTTTGCCGGGTCCTCATGCAGCTTGTTCTTCGTCTCGTCTTCTGGTATTACAGGATCCTTGCTGCAAGAGTTCAGCGACAGGACAAGGGACACTCCTACCAGAAGTGCCCACACGGTTTTACATACAATTGTTCTCATTTTTCTTTTTATTTATTAGTGTTGATTATAGTTCTTATAAATTAAAAAATCCAGTTTACACCGCAACGCACATCACGTCCCATATCATGCGCATAGTAACGCGAGCGGTTGGTGTATTCCTTGTACTCACGGTTCAGGAGGTTGTCTGCCGACAGCATGAACCGGACCTGGTGTCCCCGTTTCACGGGAAGTTCAAGAGCAGCGTCGAACCCGAGGAGATGGTACGCCGGGGGAGTATACGGGATAAGATCCGTGTCCGGATCAAACCGCCTCTGTTTTGCGGTGAAACGGTGCCTGATGTTCAGACGCAGCCTGAGATGCGATTTCGTCTCGTGTATCCACGCAAGTTCATGGCTGAAACGGAAGGAGGGAATATAAGGAAGATAATTACCCTTTGTCCGTTCGTTTGCCCGTATAAAGGAGACGACGGCATGGTAGTCCCATGAACCGCCCGGAGTGAAACGCAGGTCAAAGTCCATACCGCGGAAGAAAGCCGGGGTCTGCCTGTACTGGAAGACCGGGTATGCTCCCGAAATCACGGTGACTGTCTCTTTCTCCGGCCCGTCATAGATATAGCCGTCCACCCATTGCAGGTAACCGTCCAGACAGACGCTGAACATCCCGTCGCCGTAACGGAGGGAAGATATCCATTTGTAGCTTCTTTCCGAGTGCATCGCAGAGTCTCCCCTGACAAACATCCCAGACCCGAGCTCGTTCCCGTTGCTGTACAGTTCATACACGTGAGGGGCACGCCAAGCCAGACCGAAGTTGGAGGTGAGCCTCCAGCGTCTGGAAAGTTGATAGTGTCCTCCCAGGCTGTAGGACACGTTGTTAAACTTTCTTGTCCCGCCATAGGGGCTTCCCGTCCAGTCATAACCACTGGCACGGGTTTCCTGCATATCCAGGCGGAGGCCTGCTTCAACGCCTCCCCTGGCCAGGTGATATTTCCCGATTCCGTATATCCCTGCCTGTGTCTCCGTGTAGTTCGGGATAACGGGCACGAATCCGGTACCCGCGCGGCTGTGGTTCTCGATGAACATGACCTGACCTCCCGCCTCGACTTGCCAGGAGCGGTAATCCCGCTTCCAACGCAGAAGATGCTGGAATGAATTCAGGTGCAGGGAAACCGCCGGAATGTTAGAATCCAGCCGCCGGACACGGTTTTCCTGCCTATCGTCCTTCTGCCAGGTACTTTGCCAGTGAATACTTCCCCCCTTCTTCATGCCGAGCCGCATCCTGCCGAATGTGATCTGATGGGTGACCTCCTGGCAGGGAGCCCTGATACCACGGGAGAAGGGATCCGTGTGCAGGGGGCGACCAAGCCGGATACGTTCCGCCAGCAGGTCCTCGCTCCCCATCTGGGCGCTGAGCATCACCCCTGTCCGGCTGTAGAAGCGGCTGTAGAAACCTTCCACTCTCAGACGTCCGCGGTCATAGCCCAGAGAGGCGGAAGCGTGATACTCTCTGGTTCCCGTGTTGTTCAGAAGATAGTGCGCAGTGGAACGGTCCCCGGAATTTGACCAGGTTCCCTGCAGACGCCAGGCGAAATCACCGGGAAAAGCACCTTCGAGCTGTCCGGTAGCCACGTAGCGACGCCCGTTACTTCCGTAAAGTGCGGAGATTCCCCCTTGAAGGGAGCGTTTTCTGAAAGGAAGCGGAGACTGCTCCATGACGATAATCCCTCCAAGGGCATCCGAACCGTATCTTACCGCATCGGAGCCCTTGATTACCGAAACAGAGGAGCTGCCGTTCATGTCCACTTCGGGAGCGTGGTCGGCCCCCCATTGCTGCCCGGTCTGGCGGGCACCGTTATGGATGATCAGTATCCGGTTCCCGTACATTCCTTGGATAACGGGTTTGGATACAGTGGTTCCCGTGCTGATGGAACTTACCCCGCTGACACGTTCGAGCAGGGTGGCAAGCGAGGTTCCCAGCGCGTTCCTGATCTCGGGAGATGAAAGGCGCCGGCTCACCACGTTGGGTGACGCCCCGGCACGTTCACCGGTCACGACCACTTCCCCGAGTTTTTGTATGTCCGGGGAGAGACATACGGTATGTATGCTGCTTTCTTTGAATACCTCGTTCAAAGGCACACGCCGGGAACCGTAACCCAGGCACTGCACGAGGACCGTATCCATGAAACACGTTCCATGACCGAAAACAATCATTCCACGGGGGAGCTGACAAGTAACCGTTCCCTGGTCAGGATATAGGCCCCTTCAATGGGAAGCCCGCTTTCCCGGTCAATGACCAGCAGAGTATCGCGTGTACCCGTCGATTGCCGGTCAGCCTGTACCCGTGCTTCCATGGGAGAAGGGAGGGTACATAGGCAGACAACAAGCAGGCACACATACTGGAGATATGCATGAAATGTCATACTTGAAAAAATATAAACGGGTTATAATCTGTTAAGACAGGACATGAAAAGCCCCTGCACGCAATCACAGTGATGGCATGCGAATCCCTCAAGGGAGTTATGACAAACACACAGGGGGTGCACGGAGGAAATGCGGGAAAAGAATGACGATGACATCTGTTTCCCCGGAGATAAGATACCTTACAGGCCTGCCAGTCGGAATATAATCGTATATAAAAATCCCTGCCTCGACAAACGGGGAGAGCGTAAAGAGACAGATGGTACAATTTTCAGGAGAATCGTGACGGGAGTGTCCCTGTTCGTTATGGGATACGCACGAATGTTCCCCGTGAACATGAAAAGCTTTCACGAGGAAAAAAGGGCATCAATGTCAGCAACAACATACATGCTATGACAGCCCGCTGTCTCTGTCTTTTTTTCGTACGATCCATTAGTTTGCAAAAATAACAATCAAATCAGCAACTAACAATACCTATAAATGATGATTTACAAATGTACAACTAGCGTATGGAAATTGTCTTTACCATAAAATTTTTCAAGTTGGGATCAATGATGCATACTCTTGTGCCCTACAAATGCCGGTGTATGCTTTTCACGCTTCCAGAAAAAGTTCCTTCAGACAGGGCAGTAATTATATCGTATATGATTGCCATGCATGAATCATTCTTTCAATCTCCTCTCTATAGCTTCAAGTTCCATTTTCCTAATTAGATGAACGTTGCCTTATAGGGAATGACTGGACTGACAGACCGATCTCCAGCTAA
>Ga0192241_10050_pt1 | contig 61956 bp, 55 predicted proteins | sample Koala_Koa27_I3_FD_131239 | JGI IMG/M metagenome (GOLD analysis project Ga0192241, IMG submission 131239) | Enriched cells from koala feces incubated with labeled cellulose particles, San Francisco Zoo, California, United States - Koala_Koa2-7_I3 ... | reverse complement strand
CCTGCTGTCACGGTTTCTGCGGCCAGGCCGGCGGCTTCCGCTTCAGCAGCTCCCAGAAGAACAACGATGTTCTCCGGTCCGTACTCCTCACTTAACTTTAAAACCCTTTTCTGGTTTTCCAGATCCATAGCACCCGCGGACGTTCAGACAAAGCATTCCGTTGAGGAGTAAGCTATCTTTGCGCCGGCTGTCTTTGCGCACTCTTCTATGGCCGGTCCCGGTACGCCGTCACGGTCACCGATAATGATCGCATACTTGTCTTTTAAAACTGCCATATCATTTCCTCCTATTTCATTTTATTTATGCGTAAGCGCTTATGGCTTTAAGCATACGTTTTGATCATTTCCTCACATGCGTCAGGTGTGGCGTCCTCTTTCACCCTGGAATCGATCATTAAACCGTCTTTGTAAACGGCAATGACCGGAAGCCCCAGAACCTTCTGGGAAATGGCAAGCCTTCTTGCCTTTGTGGTGTTTAAGGAGCAGAACTTCATTGTCTTTCCATACACCTCTTCAAAACCATGGATATGGGGCGTAAGGGCTGCGCAGGGCACACATCCGTCACCGTAAAAATCCACCAGGATATATCCCTGGGCCTTCAGCACTTCTTCCTCAAAGTTTTCCTTTGTCAAATCGATCACTTTTATGTCCTCCTGTCTCACATAACATATTTATAAATAAAACCAACCTCTGTTTCCCGTAATGTAATCGCGATAACTTTTGTCTATATTATACATGGTAATCCCGATTTAATCAAGCGCTATTTTATAATATTTACCAATTTCCTGACGGTACACCGACATTTTTTTAATCACTGCAGATCAGCCACATAATGCTCGGCCTGGCACGCGGCAATGGCTCCGTCAGCAGCAGCCGTCACCACCTGGCGCAGGGATTTGACCCTGACATCACCGGCCGCATACACGCCTGATAGATTGGTGCGCATGTCTTCATCTGTCCTTATGTACCCGCCCTCCATGGCAAGGCCGGTGCCCTCAAGCAGGCCGGTATTAGGCAGGTATCCGATAAACCCAAAGAGTCCGAACATGCCGTCATCCGGGTCAGCGTTCACCTGGGTCAGTTCCCCTGTCTTAACATTTCTCACAACCATGGCGTCCAGTATTCCGTCACCCCTTACCTCATCCACCACGCTGTCCCACATAAAATGCAGTTTTTCATTTCTGAACGCCTTTTCCTGGATGGACTGAGCCGCCCTTAACTGGTCCCTTCTGTGGATCACCGTTACCTTTCTGGCAAATTTGGTGAGATAAATGGCTTCCTCTATGGCGGAGTCCCCGCCTCCCACCACATAGACCTCCATGTCCTCATAGAAATTGGCGTCACAGGTGGCGCAAAAGGAAATGCCCCTGCCCAGAAACTCCTTTTCATTTTTACATCCAATGGGTCTTGGATGGGCGCCCGTGGCTATGATCACGGTCTTTCCCTCATAAACATTGCCCTTTGTGTCCGTAAGCCGTTTCACCGGGCCTTCCAGCTCCACCTTTTCAATGGAGGCACTTACCCGGTGTACGCCGAACTTATCCACCTGCTTTGTCATGCGGGCAATGAGGGTGGCGCCGGATTCCTCCGCCTCCACCATCTGGCCCGGATAATTCTCAATATCCGAGGTGATGGCGATCTGCCCGCCATCCTGTCCTCTCTCGACCAAAAGGGTGTTTAAACGGTACCTGCCTCCGTAAAGTCCTGCTGCAAGCCCTGCCGGTCCCGCCCCCAGAATGATCAGATCATATATGGTTTCCATTTTCTCCGCCTCCTGAAACTTAATGTAATCTCCGCACAAGTATCCTTGATCAACTGCGGAATTAAATATGATAAAAATAGAATCTGCCAATTTTTTACAATGCCAATGCCGCCCTACACTTCCCGGCAGCAGTCCAGCAGGCCTCCAAGGAAATTCTTGATCCTCACATTTCCGTGCTTCTCACTTCTGCCCCGTATAAAGTTCATTTCCTTTTTCATCTGTTCAAAGCTGTAAAGCCTGCCCCCATATTCGTTAAACACAGGATCCGCATAGTCATCCAGGCCTCTGGCAGCCAGATGATACATGCCGTCCGAGGCCGCCCTCCGGATACGCTGCTCCACACTCTTGGGATTTTGTTTCATCCTCCTGCACAGTTCCCGCACCGTAATGTCTCTTAGATCCAGCTCCTGTTCAATGAGATAACTGATGATCCGGATAATATCCTTGCTTCCGGCCTCATTGATGATCCCGATCTCCTGCAGGATCCCCTTAAGGTGCCTGATGGACAGGCTGAGGCTTACGCTGTTATCCATCTCCTCGTCCCGGTTTTGGCTTACTTCCCGGTCCGGTGTACCCATGGTCCCGCTCCTGGCCTGTTTCAGGATCCACTGCATGTTTTGAACCATTTCCATGCTGCGCAGGACGTTCCTGATCTCCGTCATGTTCACAGGCTTGTGAAGGAGCAGCTGTGCTCCCCCCTCATACGCCCTCTGTACCGTTTCCGTATCGTGGGCCGGGGACAGCATGATGATGGATGACTCCGGCAGCTTCTCCTTGATCCTGCGTATGCAGGTGATGACCTTGAGCTCCGGAAGGGGCAGGTCCGCCAGGATCACATCCGGGCGTATGCCGGGAATCCGCCTGCAGGCATCGTCCCATCCGGCCGACACCCCGGATACCTCACCCAGTTCCTCTGCTTCGATCATGCCAGTCAGTTCTGTGCGTGAGATACTGTCACAATCTATGAGATAGATTTTCATTTTTTATGTATAAACGTATCCTTTATATTCTTCCACAACATAAATAAGATCAATACGGCTCCCACATATCCGTTGAGCACATAGATCACATTGACCAGGACCCTGAAGGGAAGGAATAGTCCCACCAAAAGCCCCGCAATGCCTAAAATAACGGTTAAGATCTTAAACCGGGGGGTTCCCTCTTTGGCAAACCTGGCACAGGGATTGTACAAAAGAGGCACTGCCGTTGTGTAGATGCCTGCAAATACCACCACCGCAAATATAGATGCAAATGGTTTCCATATACGCTCTGCCAGGATCAGGTTGGGTATATCTGCATTCCACACAAAGATCCCGTTGTTGCTGACACCGGCCGTATTGATATTGGCGATCTGGGCAAGCATGATTAATATTATGGCCACGCACACAGCCACTGTTCCCAGATAAACTCCATATTCCACGTCTTTTTTCCGATTATTAGCTCCCAATGCTGCTGTAAAGCTGGCAAACCACAGCAGCACGAATCCCGCATAGGACAAACTGGAGATCACCCAGTTGGGTCCTGCATTTTTTATGGTCTCACTGCCTGCCTGTGCAAATGCGCCGCTGTGTATGATCTCCAGCCCCGCGCCGATCTGTCCGCCGTCCCTTGCCAGGGTCACCGCACCGATTCCAATGCACAGTATTACAATGGCAGGCCCTACCAGACCGATCTTATCTACCAGTGAATTCAGCCCGCCTACCACGGTCAGGATGGCAAGGGCTGCCAGGATCACGCCTCCCACCACAAAGGGAAGGCCGTACTGCTGGTTTAAGGTGGATGCTGCTCCCCCTACCATGACAAAGAATGACATATAGCAGAACACGGTTGAATAATAGTCCATAAATGTTCCGATATAGGTTCCGCAGTAGAACTTGTAAACGTCATTCCCCTTTTCAAAATGTTCCTCTGCGCCTGCTTTGGCAAAATTGTAATTGTAGTAGATAAAGCAGACCGCAAACAGTAATATTGTCAGGATCCCCTGCACGCCATATGCAGTAAAATATTGAATGATTTCCTGTCCTGTGGCAAATCCTGAGCCGATGGTAAATGCTATCACCGCCCCCGCAAGTATCAGCACCCGGCTCCAGTTAACTTTCTGATCATTTTCCATATGTCTTCTCCTCTTAGCAGACCTGGCTGCCGCAGGGGCACAGCAGCGTCCGGGAAGCAGCTCTTTTAAACCGCGTCCCGGAGCGTGTCTGAAAATTGCTTTCTGCCACGCCGCAGCAGCCTTCAGCAATTATTTTTCAAACACTGTCTGTCCTTCCACCGGTGTTTCCAGGGCTTTAAGCGCCCTTCTCACCATGGATAAGCGGAGTTTGTAGCTGTCAGTCTCACCCTGCGGCGGGTCGCCCAGTGGGTAGGGGATACCTATGCCGGGGATGATACGATTGGCACCGATCGTCAGGGAGATAGGAACAACGGTTGCCATATGAACTACAGGAAGACCATACTTCTCAATACCTTTCACCATCGTTGCACCGCAACGAGTACAGGTCCCTCAGGTGGAGACGAGGATGACCCCGTCCACATGTTCATCAACAAACATTTTTCCAATCTCGGTCCCGAACCTGGCCGCTGACGCGGTGGCTGTTCCGGTACCGGTAGTAGCACAGAAATAGTTGACAAGTTCTCCGAACTCACCTTCTCTTTCCAGCTCTCTGAGCGCATCTAAGGGGACCACCACATTGGGGTCCGCGATGGCAAACTGGCGGTCATATCCGCCGTGGATGGATGTGAAATCATCCGGTGACAGCCGGTCCATTCCGGTCATGTCATATTTGCCCCACTTGGTGGCATTGGATGACTCGATGTGGTCCGGGTTCCCTGTGGGCACGATCCCTCCGGAGGTGACAACCGCGATCCTGGCTTTCTTTATATCCTTAATAGGAGCGGCAGGCTCAACCCGGTCAAACTTGGGCATGGGCAGGTCTGTCTCAAAGGCCTCGCCCTTTAACTTCTTCACCAGCATCTCAACCGCCCGCTCAGAACCTCTCTTTTCCGCAAAATAGTTCACCCGGATCCCTCTTTCAAGATATCCTTCCTCTGAGGGTCCCAGGATCTCCTGCCCCTGGGCCAGCTTCTTGACCAGGGCTGATATAACGGGAAGCACCTTGGGCATACCGGCCGCGGAATTTGGAGTGCTCACGATCAAAAGATCCTTGCGGAACATATCCACACCGGGATTCTCCTCGTACATTCCGGTGATGACCGGTATCATAAGGCGTTCTTCCACCGCTTTGCAGATCGTGCCGCAGGCCACGCCGTAACGTCCGGCGTTAAATGCAGGCCCTGCCACGAACACATCCGGTCCGTATTCCTTTACCATCTCAATAACGGTATCCGTAGCTGCATCCAGGTTTTCCCCAAAATAGTTATCGCCGCAGATAACAGTAGCCGCGATCTCATAGTCACTTCCCAGCGCGGTCTGAAGCCCTCTGCCCGGTCCTACAGCGCCCTGGCGGACTTCAGGCATATGGTCGGCCTTTTCTTCCCCGCCGATACCGGCAAAGAACTGGTTAATATAATGTACTACTTTATATTTAGCCATGTTTCCATCTCCTTTGATTGATTTAATATCCTCTTGCTGCCAGCTTGTTAAAACCATTGGCAATGGTGGAGGCGATGATGATCTGAAGCTCCGCCTCAAAGCTGCCGTCAGGGTTCTTGCACCCGTCCCAGCCCCCGATCTGCATCTCGATAAATTCCTGGGTGCCGATGACCTTATCCATGGCAGGGAATATAAGTGTGGCATTGCCCTGACCGCAGGATGCCAGCGCATCCGCTTCCCGGCACACATCCGCCAGTGACTGGGACTTGCCGTCCTTGCCCGGGAACTCATCTGTGATCAGAACCACCTTGGTCCCCGCATTCTCCACCTTGCGGCAGTTCATCATCAGGTCTGTATCCGGATTTCCATATCCCTCCTCGGTGATCAGGACACCGTCCAGGCCCATCCAACTGCACAGCTTTGCAACCATGTCGGAATGGCGCTCCTTATCTGCCAGGAATACATTCTCATTGGTGAGGATCACTCCCATGAAGTTGATGTCTTTGCCGTGATGTTTGAAGCAGTCCTCGATCACCGGATTGTGGAAATGATGGTATGTGGTAACCTTGTCACAGGGAGCCACACAGTTGCCTGAGACAATGGCTCCGTCCATGATCTCCGTGGGATACATAAAGGTGGGAACAAACTGCTTGGCATCCACTCCGTAATAATATGTATCATGGAGAAGTCCCTGGGACTGCAGCATGTGGATGTAACCTACCTTTGGAAGGTCCGGATACATGGCCGCCTGCTCAAAGATCGGTTTTGTCTCATAGGTGACGATCTCATCCGGCTCCAGGTCCCTTGCTGCCTCGCCAAGGTAGGCGGCTACCTTTAATCCTGCCATGCGTGCCGCCTTCTCGTACACATGGGTCTCCAGGCCATCGGCCGGTTCCACCACCAGGCAGAGATTATTGGTCTTGGAGAAGGGGCAGTAATCCGCGGCAGGGCCGCTCATATCAATCACGCCTTCCTGGAATCCCACGATCCTGCCTGCTGTTATGACGCAGCATCCTTCCAGGGCATGGGTCCTTCCGGCGCCCACCTGAGGGCTTACCTTGCCCACCACACCCGGGAAAATCTCTCCGCCTCCGCTGACCTTGACCCTTGGTTCGATCACATCCTTTACAGGGGTGATCCTTACCGACTCACCCGGCCTCGCAATGTCAACATGGCAGCCTGCCAGCTTGTCGTCTTCCAGGACAAGGGTTTCAACTTCCTTTTTGCTGACATGGAGGACGCCGTCCTTCACGTGAGTCTTGTCATCGAATCGGATATCTTTTATAAAGATTTTTCCCAATTCAAGCTTCATATAAAATACCTCCCACTTCTTTATGATTTACTGTCCTTTTCCCGGCATTCTTTCACCCACTCCGGCAAAATTACAGCATTTTTACAATTGACAAAATTTGTTATTGTGTAAAAATTATAGTTTTAAAATAGTAATCGCGATAACTTATGTATAGAATATAACATATGTTATCGCGATTATCAATGGATTTAATGAAGTCTTTTGTTACTTTTTGTAGGAAACCTGTTTTTCGTCATTTTGTTATATTTTTGACATTGTTTTTGTACATTTTTACCACTAAAACTATTGGGGAACAAAGTCACTGGCATAAAGCCTGGTGATCTCCTTGCTCTCTGAGATAAACCGTTCCACCAGTTCAGGTATCTCTTCCAGCTCCACGCCGTGTTCCTGGACAAACTTAAAATATCCCAGAAACAGTGTACAAAGGATGTGGTTCAGCTTTCCGGCGTTTTCCTCCGTGATCTTGCCTTCCGCCACAAGATGTTTGCAGATAAAATAATCCCGGTCATAATATCCGGGGATCTCCAGCATCTCCTTGACCAGCGGGCTGACCCGTATGATGGCATCCGGGAACATCTCATAATACTCCTTCAGTGCCTCGCCCAGGTCCCTGTTGATATTCTGATAGAACACGGACTCGAATGCCTCCGGATTACGGAAGGCCTCCGTTGCGTAGGAACGCCATATGCCAAAATGCACATCCCACATATCCTTCCATTCCTTTTCCCGAATGGAAAGGTCCAGGATATATTCATTGAGGGCATCCAGCTGGGCATAGAACAAAAGCTCGTCCAGATTGTCAAAGTACCGGTACATGCTGGCAGAAGAACATCCCAGTTCCGATGCCATGCGGCGTATGCTGACCGCCCCGACTCCCTCCTCCTTAATAATCCCGCTTGCCAATTCCACGTAATCTTTTCTGCTCAGATCCTTAAAATAGGACGTTCCTGATCGTTTCTTCATGGTTTCTCACACTCCGCTCCCTGTCAATCACTGCAGCCTGTCCCCTACAGCCTTGGAATCACATTTTCAATCATCGACAGATCAATGGTCTTGTAGTCATAAGCCGTCTTCTCATCATACTCCGGGATCTTTTTAATGGAATTCCATTTCCCATAAGTCTCCAGGGCTTTTTCTATAAGGCACACATCCTCCGCCTCACTGCTTTCCTGTACGCCGTATAACAGTATGGTCCTGTAGGGCGTCTGATTGGGCTTTAAGCTGGATGCCTGAGGATGGGTCAGAAGCTTGTGCCCGGTATGGATCAGATCCCTGGCTTTTTTAAGCACCTCCTCGTAGGTATCCATCATAAATACATGGTTCACGCTGTCCCCCCACTTCCCGGCCGCCCGGTCATTGTTGGTGACCAGGATACACTTTCCCAGTTCAAACATTGAGTCCACCTCCTTTCATTTCTAAGATTTTGATGCTTTTATTATCTTACATCATATTTATTATTCAGTCAATTTGTGGTAGAGTTAATTCTAATAGTGTACGTTCGGAATCTCCCGGTACTCAGATCTGTGAGATGGTTTTTAGTCAGTTGTGCACCAATTTATGAGGCGTACACGGTGTGTACGTTGATTAAATAAGCAAAAGGAGGGTCTTAGGTATGTGGAATTTATATTGGGTTATCTTGATCGTCCTGGTGCTGTTTGCCCTGTATCAGATTGCGGTCTCAAGGGCCGTGCAGATGGCTGATGAAATGATCGGGGCGGCACCGGAAGATGAGATTCCAAAGCTGGTCCAGATACGGAACCTGAAGGAGGCCGGTATCACATTTCGCACCGAGGCCCTGGAACAGGAATTTATATTTGACCATTCAGGCAATGAGTACTATGCAGCCCATCCTTATTATGCACTGCTGACCGATGCCGGGGCCTGGGGGATCCTTGCCAATGTTTACGGCATCATCGACAGGGAATGTATCTATGACGATGAATACGGAAAGCTCCTGAAAGGGCTGGCAGATATCTCCGGCCTGGATATCACCCATATCACCTGCCCTGGACGGCATACGGTTTCCTGGCAGCTGAAGGGAAGGACCTTTTACTGGAGAGGAAAAAGGCAGAGGGATTGGGCCGACCACCGGATCGGGACTGCCCTGAACCGCTTCTGCAAGGGGGAACAGCGCATTTTTACAGACAATTCCCACCTGGGGATCATTTTCTTTTATGGAACCGTGGCTCAGGCCGAAAACCTGAACCGGGAGTTCGGCCTCCGGTTCCGGTAAGTCATCCTTCCTTTTTCTCAAATTCCTTTTGAAACGCGGTCAGATCCTGCCCCTTTAAAGCGCGCTCCAGGAGATGGGGGATCTTCTGGGGATTGCATGCAAAACATGGGATTCCCATGGATGCGATCCGGCCCGCCACCTGGGCATCATAATATGGCTTTCCCCTGTCCGCAATGGCTAAGAGGCAGATCACCGAAGCACCGCTGTCACGTATTTCCCCCAGACGCCTGATCAGTCCGGCCCGGTTCCCCCCTTCCATGAGATCGCTGATCAGGAAAAACAGGGTCTTTTTTGGGGTTTCCATCAGCTGCTGGCAGTAGGCCACGGACTTTTCAATATCCGTTCCTCCACCCAGCTGAAAGCCGAACAGCAGGTCCACGGGATCACTGCATTTTTCCGTCAGGTCCGCCACCTGGGTGTCAAATGCCACAATATGAGTTTTCACTGACGCCATGCTGGCCAGGATGCAGCTGATCACGGAGGAATAGATCACCGACTCCCCCATGGACCCGCTCTGGTCCACGTCCAGGATCACCGTATAGCGGTTGGCCGCGCTGGCGGTACTTCTGTCAAAAAAGTAAAAATGCTCGGGCACCAGGCACTTTAATTGGGGATCGTAGTTTTTCAGGTTTCTCCGTATGGTTTCCTTATAATCCAGGGCCGCTGCCGAGGGTATGGGGGAATGCTGCCTTTTATTGATGGCAGCTGTCACGGACCTGCGTATATCCTCAGCCAGCAGCTTATTGATCTCCTCCACGATCCGCCGGATAAAGGAGCGCACCTGTTCCTTTGACCGGCCGGGTATCTGGTCCTTCAGGGTGAGGATCATGGATGCAAGGCTGATATCCGGCTCCAGCTGCTCCAGAAGCTCCGGCTCAAACATCAGCTGCTTTAAACCGCAGCGCTCCATGGCATCCCCCTGGATAACGGTCACCAGTTCTTTGTCAAACAGGCTTCTGATATCCCCCAGCCATTTGGAGATCACAGGCATGGAGGGCCCCTTTCCCGCTCCCGCCTGCCCGAAGTTCCCCTCCCGGGTATTGTCATAGATGGCTGCCAGGGCCTGATCCATCAGCGCTTCCTTCTGGTCCAGCTGCCCGCCCCCCATCTGCTGGAACCGGGCCTGGCTGTCATTTCCCAGTATCAGGCGCCAGCGCTTCATTCTCTCTTCCATTTCCATAAATCTATCCTTTCTGGCTGCTGCTGTCTGGCTGCATACCGGCTGCCGCTGTCCGGCGGCGGCTCAGATATCGTCAAAATCAAAATCCTCCAGGCCGTCCAAAAGTTCCTGCTCATCTTCCTTTACCGGCCTGTTAAGTATCTCTGCCGCCTGTTCCCTGCCCACCTGCCATATTTCACCCAGGTTTTCCGCTACATCAAATTTCTCCTTGGGGCTGAAGTCCGCAAAAGCACGCCTGAGAAACAGGAGGGCACGCTTAAACTCCTCATTATCCAGGGTGTCCAGATAATCACTCAGTTCCCTCCAGAGGCTGAGCCTGGCAATGAGGGCATACCGGTTTTTCCGTGACAGGCCTGCAAACCATCCGGCTCCCAGCTGGGCGGGGATCCCTTTGGAAAGCCGCCTGTGCACTTCCCTCCCCAGTTCCTCATCCTCCATCCGCCCACGCTCCAAAAGGATGGCGGCCGAAAAGCCGGAAAGCCCTGTATTGATATCATCCCTTGATGCAAGCCGGGCCAGCAGGCTGATCCACCGCTCACTGTCCAGGAAATCATGGTGCAGGCACAGTGTATTCATCCGTTCCATGGCCTCCATCACCCGGCCCGCCGCCTGGTCATCACAGGCACAGGCAGAGCTTAACAACAGACAGAACCGCAGGAACAGCTGGCCGATCAGCGGTTTCAAGGGCTGGGTGTCCAGATGCCGGATGGTGCCGAACCGTATCACCAGGGACAGGCTTTCCCCTGCGGCAGCCAGTTCCTCCACGGCAGCGGAATCCACAGCCAGCTTTTGCAGGCCCGTTGTGGCATACTCCACTTCCTTTGGCATACCGCAGTAAAATGCCGCCCGGATCACCCCGGATGCCTCCCCGATCCCCGTGGCCGCCTGGGCCTGTTCCTTTAGCACAAGGGACGCTGCCTGGAGAACGGTATCTCCCTTCAGGGCCGCCTCCACCAGCTCAATCTCCACCTCCGGGCTCCAGCGGATGTTCCAGACTTCCGACCATGTGGCATTGTCCTGGGACGATTTTGCCGGACTTGCGAATTTAACCCCCAGTACCCGAAGTCGGTGCAGGAAAAAGGACCGGTTCAGATCTCTGAACGCTGCTTTTTCCGATTTCACGCTCAGCTTTTCCCGCAGATCCAGGTCCAGGGTGGAGGCGGTATCGGATTTAAACTTTTCCAGTTTCAGTTCCTGGAGATTCCGGTAAAAATCATCCTGCAGGCTGGTCCTGCTGACCCCTTGAGGAAGGGAACCCACCACGGAGCCGATCTCCGTGTCCGCTGCCGCCAGGGCAATCTCCGAAAAAGAACCGTGTCCCATGGATGTCACCGCCCCGTCCTGAAGATCCCTGAGGGAGGGCACCTGATAACCGTGAATGGCTGCCAGGGAACGGGCCAGATTTACGGCCTCGATCACCTCTGCGGTGGAAACCATAAAGCCGTGCGCCCGCTGAAAGCCGGAGATCCGGCTCAGGTAGCGAAGTGCCGCCATGTCCCGGTCCCCTTCGCAAAAAGCCTGCCACAGCATACCGTAATAGGAGGGAGCCCTGTTGCCCGCGCCGTATCCGGAGCGGGAGGACAGGCGGTAGTAGGAATAGGGCATCAGGGTAATGCTGCACTCCAGCTTTGGAAGGGATTCCAGGCTTGGCACGGACTTAAGTTCCGGCGCAGCCTCAGGCCTTGGTGCAGATTCCGCCTTGTCCCCCTCCCGTTCCCGGTCTGTCCCCTCCGTCCCTTCCTGTTCCCGGTCTGTCCCCTCCAGGCCTTCCACGTGGTAAGCGCCTGTGACCACCACAATATCCTGGGGCGCATACCCCTCTGCGACCGCCGCCGCGATGGTCCGGCGCATATATGCCTCCCGGACCAGGATCTCCGGCCAGTCCCTGTCTTTCCCCTGGGTCAGGCTTCTCAGCTGCGCCCCAAACATACGGGCGCCTGCAGCGTAGCTGCCCGGCTCAAAGGAATGCTCCATCACATGTTCCCAAAAGGTCTCATGGTCATCCTCGCCCGATACCTGGTCCAAAAGCCGGTAAACCCGCTCTGAGGCCGAACCGGAGGCATCCTCCTCCCTGCACAGGGGTTCCCCGCAGGCCTGCATTCCCAGAAATACCCCTGCAGGCAGGTCCATAAACCGGCAGTCCGCGCCGTTCTCCCTGGCCCACAAAATAGCCTGGTATTCCGGCGAATACTCGGCAAAGGGATACAGGATGGTCCGCACCGGTGTCTCCCGGGTAAATGCCATCACCGCAATGGGCGGCTTTGTCCCGGGGCCTGCGATCTCATTCACCAGCCCGCTGAAATCCGAAGGTCCTTCCACCAGGACCAGCCTGGGCTTTCTCTCATCCAGCAGGCGGCGCAGATGCCAGGCGCCGGCCGGTGACAAATGCCGAATTCCAAAATAATATGGTTTTCCCATCTAACTGTTCAACTCCTTACACTCCCTGTAAAGCCCCAGCCATCTGCTTCCGCGTTTCATCATGATATTCTCCAGATATTCCTTCCACGCCAGGCCGTCCTTGTCCTCATCCTTTACCACTGCTCCCTGAAGGGCCGCCGCCAGATCGCAGTCTGTAATGTTCCCGTCCCCGAAGCTTCCCGCAAGGGCCATGCTGTTTGCCAGCAGGGATATGGCCTCCGCTGTGGAGAGCACGCCCGATGTGGATTTAAGCTTTTGTTTTCCGTCCAGGGTCATGCCGGCCCGCAGTTCCCGGAAGATGGTGCACACACGCTCGATCACATCCAGCTGGGGAACCCTGGCATGGAGTTCCAGATTTCCGGCCAGCTGCTCCACCCTGGTTTTTACGATCTCCATCTCGGAATTCAGATCCGCGGGAGGAGGAAGGATCACAATGTTAAAACGCCGCTTTAATGCCGCGGACATCTCATTCACGCCCTTATCCCTGGTATTGGCCGTGGCGATCACGGAAAATCCTTTCTGCGCCGGAAGCTCCAGCAAGAGTTCCGGCACGGCGATCCGCTTTTCGGACAGGATGGAGATCAGCGCATCCTGGACCTCGCTGGCACAGCGTGAGATCTCCTCCAGGCGTGCAATGGTCCCGGTCTCCATGGCCCGGTACACCGGACTTTTTATCATGGCTTCCCTGGACGGTCCCTGGGCAATGAGCATGGCATAATTCCAGGAGTAGCGGATCTGTTCCTCCGTGGTTCCGGCAGTCCCCTGCACCACCTTGGTGGAATCGCCGTTAATGGCAGCGGTCAGGTGCTCCGACAGCCAGGACTTGGCTGTTCCCGGTTCCCCGATGAGAAGAAGGGCTCGGTCCGTCACAAGGGTTGCAACGGCGATCTCCACCAGACGTCTGCTGCCTATGTACTTGGGAGTGATCTCCACCCCATCCGCTCTGCCCCCGGTTATGTAGGTGAGTACGGAGCGTGGGCTCATCTTCCATCCCGCAGGCACCCAGTCCTTCTCCGCCCGGATCAGGGCATCTATCTCCTCCCGGTACTGCTGCTCCGCGGGCAGTCTCTGTACATTTTGATTGTTTTCCATTATCTTCCTCCCTGATTACTTCTCTGATCTCTTCTCTGATTTCATCCCTGATTTCCTCTCTATTTACCGCCCGGCAGACCTGATGCTTCATTGATCATCCTCCGCTGCTGCTCATAGGCATCCCAGTTCTTACGGGCCGGGCTGTGCTTGGGATAACCGCAGAGAATGCGGTCGATCTCCCGTATTTCCATCTGCCGTTCCTCCTCTGTGAGAGGAATGCCTGCCAGCATGCGGTTTATTTCCCATATGCTCAGTCCGGTTTCCGGGTTCTTCTTGACATAAAGGCTTACAAGTCCTCGATAGTCCTTCCAGCCGCACCGGATCAAAAGCCCGTACAGGGAGCGGTTATCCTTCATATCCAGGGCGCGCCTGTGAAAATAGTCTCCCATTGCCGGCCTGCGCTCCGGCGGCAAAAGCCGGTACAGGATCTGGTCATATGTCATCATATCCTGACGGCCGTTTTCGTCAATGGCGCTGACGGTTTCATCCCCGGGCATATCATCCATAAGAAGCTCATACCACCTGGGATCCAGAGGCTCCACAAGGGGCCTGCGGCTTCTGAAAGTCCTACCCTCCGCCCCATACTCCTCCATGCGCTGGGAGCATTCCTGGCGGCCGGTCTTATCATTGTAATGGATCCGGCCAAACACCCCCATCATGGCTTTGCGGATCCTCTGCTTTTCCTCCCGTCCCAGTCCCAAAAAGCCGTCTTTTGGAATGGCTTTCCTGTACCGGTCATAGACTTCCTTGGCAGGAAGGATCAGAAGATCTGCGGCAAAGGCAGGGGCGTTCCACCATTTCCCCGCAGTTTTGGCCAGTTCCCCGGCCAAGTCCACAAGGCGTTCATCCCCGCTCTGCAGGATCGAGGTTATGAGCATGTCGGGGAACCTGAGATACTGCTGCCTGTCCGGGGAGCCGGATCTGGCTGCCCGGCGGTATACGTCCTGCATGGCGCAGGACCCCTTGCCTGCCATGGATAAAAACAGCTGGTCGAACTGGTCGTTCCACTTTGCGGGCATCTCCCCCTGTGCCTTGTCATATTCATTTAAAAACACCTCTATCTCTCCGGCCAGCCGGTCGGAAATGGAGTCGTCCCGCAAAAGGCGGATATAACCTGCATTTCCCTGGGGATCCTTTGTGAACTGTTCCTCCAGATACTGCCTGGCCGGTTCTGTTCCCATGGCCGACAGGGACTGCTTTACAGCTTCCAGGCAGGCCCCTTTTTCCGTGTTGGCAAGATCCAGCAAACGCTCCGTATTGCCGGGGTCCATCCTCAGGGCCCGGATCGCCTCTTCCCTCAGTTCCTTTTTGGCATGGTCCAAAAGGCTGACATAGAAGTCGTTTTCATCCTTTCCCCCGATCCCTTCCATGGCCCTGAGCCGGCCGAGTTTTCCATATTCTGAAGCTTCTTCAAATCCTTCCTTGATCAGAGGCAAAAGCCCTTTATCCTGTTTGGCCAGATACCGTGCTGCGGTCACCGCAATATCCCTGTAGGAATCGGAAAGGGCTGTCACCATTGCCGCGGACAGGCGGTAATCCTTCAGGTCTTCAGGACGTTCATTTATGGCTTCCATGATCAGGGCATACCTGCCTCCCCCAGGGCAGGTGAGCGCCTCCTCCAAAGGCTTTACCCTGCTGTAGGGAAGACACGGGCAGTATTCCCTGTGAGCAGGTGCCAGGGCGGTAATCTCCTCCTCCCCGCCTGCTCCAAAGGATGCCTGGGTACATAAAAGCGCCTGGGACAGTGCCAGGACATCTAAGAGACTTCCCGCCCGGTCCTCACACTCCGGCGATATGACACCAAGAGCCATCCGGTACAGCTTTCCTATTACCGGTGAAGCCTGGGACAGGGGTTTTACCGCCTCTATGGCCCGTTTTAACCGAAAGTCTTCCTCCATTAGGTTTACGCCTGCAACCGCTGCGGCTTCCAGGCGGTCATGAAGTTCATATAATTCTCTGAGTTCCATCTTTTTCCCTCCTATGGCCCATATTTAATAAAGCAGACGCAGAATTTCCTTTTCCGTGATAATGGAATGGGGCTGCATACATATGTTCTGCCGTTTTCCATCGTACCAGAGCACCCCAAACATCACCTGGCCGGCGCAGAATTCCCTGTCCGGCAAAATGCCCGGCCTCCGGTCCAGGTGCCTGTTCCCGTCAGGGTTTACAAGCTCTATGGTCTGCCCCTCCCGGTCCACAAGAACGTATCCCTCTCCCGCTCCTGCCTTGCTGCGCCCCAGATGATCAAACCAGATCAGGCAGCCGTACAGGCCGTCCGACATTGTATTTTTAAGCTCATTCTTGGCTGACTTTACAGCCGTCTTCAGGGAGGCTGCCCCATATTCACGGATCGTGCTCCTTATCTCATCCGTCACTGTCTCAAACTCCTGGCTCTCCCAGCGGATACGCCGGTTTCCAGTGCCCGGATAATAAGTGAGGACCGGTGTCTTTACCATCTGGAACGTGGTGTCCTCGGCTTTTACATATTTAAGCGCTTTTAAGGGACGGTAATTAAAGGTGACCGAGAGTTCCCCGCTGTCCACATCGATCCACCAGCCCTTGTCCACAATCTCCCTTCTCGACATATCAGCATATACGTCAAAAGAAAGCTGGACCAGACGGGCATCTTCTTTTTTCAGGCCCAGGCCATTGAGGCGGTTCAAGGTCCAGATCCCCCCCATCTCCTCATACAGGACGCTGTTGTCGTCTTCCAGCCGGTCCTCCTTCCGTTTTTCCTCCAGGTAATTCCTGGACTTTTTTATCAGGGCCCTGAGATAGACCAGGATGCGCACGGCTTCACGGTAATCCCCGGAACCGCCCGCCGCGGCCTGGGCGCCGTAACTGCCCCCCGTGGCGGAACCGCCCGCTGTAACGGGGCCGCTTGCCGCCCGGCCGCCTGTGCCTGTTCCTTCCAGCATCTGCACCTGCAGGGCCAGAGACTGGATCATACGCTGGGGACCTGGCAGGTAATGATCCCCCAGCTGCTTTGCCAGGTCCTGGTATACCTTCACCGATGTGCCTTTCAGGGTCCCAAGTCCTGCCTCCAGCAGTTCCTTTACCATCTGCTCCGCCAGATCCAGCCCTTCCAGCTGCTTATTCAGCTTTTTTATCCGGGCAGTCCTGTTGACCTTTTTTGTCTCCCTACCCCGGACGGCTCCATCCCCAAACGATTCTTCCCCATGTTCTTCCTTTTTGGCTTCCCTGGCTTCCTTCTTTGCCCGTTTGGACAGAATATCCTCAGGTATCTCACACAATTCCCACTGGCGGTCCTGGGTCATTTCCATAAGGAGCGCCAGCCCGTGCTTGCAGGGAAACTGGCGGCTGGGGCAGCTGCACCGGCACAGGGGTGCCGACCCATCTATAAAGTCCGCGGACACGGTGTACACTGAACTGCCGCTGCCCTTACACTGGCCCGCGTAATATGTATCATCCGCCGAACGTTCCCATTTGATAAATCCATTGCCCCGGGATATCTTCCTGGCATTATTCACCGCATTGGCATTGGGCGCCATGGCCGTGATCCGCTGTTCGTCTATTTGTCTCATGAGTAATTCCCTCCTTCTCCCATATGTGTACTTTTAAAATCTCCTGGTGCTCAGATCTTCCTCTTTCTTGTCCTGATCCATTCCTTCCATCTGCAGCAGTCATTCAGATGGAGGATCACATGACGGGTGGGAGGCATTAACAAAAGGCCTGCCACATCCTTTTGGCCCCAGTAATCCAAAAGCCAGAGGGATTCCTCCTGCTTTGTCACCCCACCCTCCTTAAGAATCTGTTCCAATTGCACAGGAGATACCCTGCGCTTCATATCATCCGGCGTAAGATTGGTAACGATCTCCCTAGTCCGTCTTCCCACACAGTTGCGGTATTGGAGCAGTTCCTCCATATCCAGTTCCCTGCTTAAGCCTATGATCTCACTGTCGGTAAGGGCATTTCCTGTATCTGTAATAGAGGCCCTCATCCTCTCTTTCCACTCCTGGTCAAACAGCTGTCCCTGTTCCGCCACCAGCATCCCCATGGTCAGATCTTCGATCCTTGCAATATGCCAGAGCGCCCAGGCAATGGTTTCGTCCTTTGCAGTGGGCATGACCGCATATTCATCTGTGGACAGGTCATTAAACAGCTTGTCTACCTCATTGGGGACCTGGCACCTTTGATCCCCGTCAGCCTTGTCAGTTCCAGGCATACCTGTAAGATGCAGCGCTCCGTGGAGCTCCATAAACAGCTGTTTTGCTTCCTCCAGGCGATCTGTTTTCCGTATCATACGGCTCAGTTCCTTATGTATTTCACTTAAACCACTTCCAAAATATTTCATCTGTCCCTCCCGTTGAGTCTCACTCATTGACCGCGTACAGCACGGCCAGCCGTATCTGGGCAAACAGTTCATCCGTCATTCTCCCCTGTTTTTAAATATCTGTATTTTCTCTATTTTACCACTATGCCGCTTCTATTTCCACTTAATTACAGATATCTTACCCTGCGATTATTTTCCGTGTTTTTCTGGCTATTTATGTTTTTTCCCTGTAAAATAAAGGGGGCAACTAAAAGTAGCGTCAAAAATGTAAAAGGAAACATGAAGTTGGTGGCAGTGGCTTCAGGGCAACTGTAGAATAAACCTATCAAGTTCAGTGTACAGGAGGAATAAATGAGTTTTTCAGAAAATATGCAGTATTTGAGAAAAAAAGAAAACCTGACCCAGGAACAGCTGGCGGCCTGCCTGGATGTTTCCAGGCAGGCCGTGTCCAAGTGGGAGTCCGGAGTTTCCCATAGTTAAGGATATGAAACCACAACTCACGCTTACCTTGCCTATAGCTAATTTTTTTGCTATATTCTTATTACGTATTGACATTGTCATTACGAAACAATATAATAAGTACTAAAGAATAGAGTTTAATCATACTTGACTATATGTGGAGGTATTAATAATGGAGAAGACATTTTTGCAAGTGCGTACTGATACTAAGGATAAGGAACAGGCTAGTGTCATTCTTGAAGAGCTTGGGACAAATTTGTCATCAGTTGTCAATATGCTGTTAAAACAAATTATATTGACAAAAAGTATTCCTTTTGAAATAAAAATCCCACATTTATATACATCTGAAGAACAGATTTCCGAAGTAAGCGCTTCTTTAGCTATGGAACAAATGCCGCTAGATAGGGAAGATATAAAAATGTTAGAAAAATATCAGCAAACTAAGGACAAGGAAGCAATCCGGCAGCAGATTTTGAAGAATTATAAGGAGAGCTAAATGAGTGATAAAATCTACTGTTATCCTAATTCCGATGTTTTGATTAATAAATTGAACATTCATGACACAGATAAGCTTCTCGAAGTAGAACGAAAACTGACAATGCTCCGTTTAATGGATTTGCTAGAGAAACCAATATCAGGTAAATTTGATTTAGAACATTTGCGGAATATTCACAAATATATATTTCAAGATATATATATCCCTGGGCTGGAAAAATTCGTACAGTTGATATTGCAAAATCAAATATGTTTTGCAAAGTACAATTCATCGAAATGCAAGCAAAAGAAATATTTGGTAAATTACAGAAAGATGATTATTTAAAACAACTCTCCAAAGAAAAATTTGCCAAAAGAGCAGCTTATTATTTTTCGGAAATAAATGCACTCCATCCATTTAGAGAAGGGAATGGGAGAACTCAAAGGGAATTAATACGGCAATTAGCATGCGAATCAGGTTATATTCTGCATTTTGCTGCCATCACTGAGACGGAAATGATGGAGGCCAGTATTGATTCTTTTGTTTGTGATTATAAAAAAATGGAAGCCTTATTCACAAAAATAATAGAAGTACGATAGGGCATATCTTTCCAAATGGGAGTCCGGTCAGTCCTATCCGGAAATGGAGAAGATACTCCAGCTCTGTGAAATGTTCTGCTGTAACCTGGATACCCTGATCAAGGGGAATGTGATGGCCATAGGGATGTTTGCTATGGTGGGGATAGCAGTCTCCATCTTGATCGTGTCCGGTATCAACCATAAATATTTTAAGAAACGATACTCAACCGTCCAGGATTTCTATACGGAAGAAGAGCGCTACCGATTTAACAGGAAGTTTGTAGTGGCCATTGCTGCCGGTGTATGCCTGATCCTCTTTGGACTCTGCTTAAATATGGGGCTGGAGCTTTTGGAAGATCCTGTGCTTGAAGAGGCGGGCGGCGGGATCCAACTGTTCTTTGTAGCAGCCGCCGTGTGGATCTTTATCTATTTTGGGGTACAGAGAGCAAAATATGAAGTGGGGGAATACAATAAAAAAAACCGCGGCGAGCAGGACAGCGGTGCGAAACTGACCGGAAAGATCTCCGGTGTGATCATGCTGTTAGCCACGGCAATTTTCTTTTATTTTGGACTGGTCTTGGATATGTTCCGTATTGCATGGGTAGTTTTCCCCATTGGCGGCCTTCTGTGCGCTGCCGCCAACGTGATATGGGGTGACAAAAAATAGTATCTTTTCCGGTCAAGAAGATGAGCCGCCCTGAACAGTTACGTATTTTCTATTGGTCCCGCTTTCTCACAACCGGATACTGTTCCACGATCTCCCGATAGCGGAAGCACTCCTTCCTGTGGTCGTTAATGATCCCGCAGGCCTGAAGGTGGGAATATACGGTGACCGACCCCAGATACTTAAAGCCCCGATGTTTCAGATCCTTGCTCACTTCATCGGACAGACTGTTTTTGGCAGGTATCTTTCCTTTCTGATGGCCTGAATACAGAAGGGTCTTTCCTTTGGAAAACCCCCACAGATACCTGCTGAAGGAGCCGAATTCCTCTCTCACCGCCCGGAAACACCGGGCATTGTGGATCACTGCCTCCACCTTTCTGCGTGATCGTATCATGCCCTCGGACGCCAGGATACGCTCCACATCCGCCTCAGCGTACAGGGCGATCTTTTCATAGTCAAACCCGTCAAAGCATTGGCAGAATATCTCCCGCTTCTGGATCATCATATTCCAGTTCAGGCCGCACTGCATCACCTCCATCATGAGAAACTCAAACTGCTTTTGGTCGTCATGAAGGGGCGTGCCCCACTCCTCGTCATGGTATCTCATCATCTTTTCATTGCATAAACACCAGCTGCACCGCTCCATCTTACCTCCCCCTTCTTTATGTGTACGCTCGGAGTCCGTGGGCGTACACCTATGATTCGTTGGAAAGGGACATGCAGAACTTGTAATGGTCGTTCTTCATCCCCTGCGCCTCATAGAACCCATGGCTGGGTTTTCGTTTTTTATTGCAGCACACCTCCAGTTGGATGCAGCCGTGATCCAGGGCAGCTTCCTTTGCTGCCTGAAACAGCTGACTGCCAATGCCGGCTCCCCTTCTGTCCCGGTCCACCACCAATTCCTGTATCTCAGCCACATAGGCGGTGTGATGAAGCAGTCTCTGCACGTACAGGCTGGCAAATCCGGCAACCCGGCCCTCCTCCTCATAGACAAAATAATGTATGGCCGGATCTGTCCTGTTTGCCTCAAAGATTTCAAAAAAAGCTGACCTGTCTATCTCTGTTTCCTCCAGGGCAGTGATCAGGACACAGATCTGCTCCCTGTCCTCAGATTTGGCTGCTCTTACACCTTTCATGGATCCCACCTCCAGAATTTATTCCTGTTCTTTGTCCTTCAGCTTCTCAAGCTCCCTGGCCGCCTTTTCCGGAAGCACCTCCAGCAAACTGTTGCGCTTCAGCCGCGGCTTTTCCAAATACTCTTCCCTGAGCATTCCCTTGACCCGCTCCAGGTCCTCCCAAAGCTCCCTGGCAGAGACACGGCGGCAGCCCTGTCCCAGGATAATGACCTGTTCCAGACCGTCTGAGGTTGCCACTGATATGTCAAATCTGCGGGCATTTTCGTGGGCAAACTTCTCAATGTACTGGTCCGCTGTCTCGGCCTCCTTTGTGTAGACCACATGGATGTTATGGTAATCCAGGATCTCGGTTGCATGGCCCTTGACCCTGTAGGCATCAAACACAAGGATCAGATTGCATCTGCGCACTGCCTGGTAATTACACAGCAGGTCCATCAGCCGCCCTCTGGCCCCCTCCATATTGTCCTCCGCAAGGCTGTTTAACTCATCCCAGGCGTAGATGATGTTATATCCGTCCACCAGCAGATATTCCTCTGCAGGCTGGGGACGGACTGCTGCCGGGCGATAGGTGCGGGTCTCAGGCGGGCTGTAGGTCCTGCGGCCCGCGCCCTTTCCGGGTATCCCGTTCTTCTGCCTGGCCTTGCCGCGGCTGTTGGAATAAAATGTCCGCTCCAGTATGGCATCGATCTCATCCGTGCCCAGCCATATTTCTTCCTTCCCGGAACCCTCAGGCGCGTTTTTGGCCGGCCCCTTAAATACTTCCGGGCCGGTTCCCTGGTTCTCCTTAAAAATCCCGCTGTCCATATGCATGTACTCCTTCACATGGTCCCAGCTTACCACGAACCCGGCCCCGTGGGCACAGAACACAGACCCGGACGGATTGTCCTCATCCCGTTCCGGGTCATAACCGGACGCTTCCACCACTTCCTCCTGATCATGGCATGGTTCATATCCCCTGAAGGTACAGGTCAGACGGCCGCATCCCTTTGTGTAAGCAGTCACCTCAGTCTGGTAATCTCCCATGGCCGACACGGGAGCGCTTCCTGTCAAACGGGCCTGACCGCCCTCCGTATGGGCGATGACACAGCTCCCCTTTCGTTTTTCGATATCCGTCATGGCCCGGCCAATGGCTGTTTCAGGTATCTCCAGGCAAAAATCATACCAGGGTTCCAAAAGCAGGCTGTCAGCCTCCATAAGGCCCTGGCGGAGAGCCCTGTAAGTAGCCTGCCGGAAATCACCGCCCTCCGTATGTTTGATATGGGCCCTTCCCGCCACCAGCGTGATCCTCATATCCGTAACAGGAGCGCCTATAAGGACTCCCCTGTGCACCTTTTCCTCCAGATGGGTCATCACCAGCCTCTGCCAGTTCCGGTCCAGGATATCTTCGCTGCACCCCGTGGCAAACTGCAGTCCGCTGCCCCGCTCCCCCGGCTCCAGAAGCAGGTGCACCTCTGCATAATGGCGCAGGGGTTCAAAATGTCCCACTCCCTCCACCGGTCCCGTTATTGTCTCCTTATAAACAATATTGGGACGGCCAAATTCCACCTCTGCGCCAAACCGCTCAGAAATCAGGTTCTTTAATACCTCAATCTGCACCTCGCCCATGAGCTGCACCTGGATTTCCTGAAGGTGCTCGTCCCACGCCACGTGAAGCTGCGGGTCCTCCTCCTCCAGCTCCCTGAGTTTGGGAAGCATCACGGCCTTGTCACAGCCCTGGGGCAGCTTTACCTCATAGGTGAGCACAGGTTCCAAAAGAGGTTCCATGGATGCCTGTTCCATCCCCAGTCCCTGCCCCGGAAACGTCCGGAGAAGTCCGGTTACCGCACAGATACATCCTGCTTCCGCCTCCGGTACCGGCTCATATTTTTCACCGGAATACAGACGGATCTGGTTCACCTTTTCCTGCCACTCCTCCCCCTTCTCCCTCCCGCCGGACAACAGGCTTTTCACCTTCAAGCGGCCGCCGGTGATCTTCATATGGGTCAGGCGGCCGCCCTGGTCATCCCTTGTGATCTTAAACACCTTTGCGCCGAACTGGTCCGGATAAACCGGCATCTTTCCATAGGCCCTGATGCCCTCCAAAAGCTCCTCCACTCCCTTAAGCCTTAAGGCCGAGCCGAAATAACAGGGAAACAGCTTCCGCTCACATATCAGACGGCCAATCTCCCCCTCCTCCACGTTCCCTGTTTCCAGGAAATGCTCCAGCACCGTTTCATCACACATGGCCACCTGCTCCAGACATTCCATGGTGCCCGCCTGTGTAAAATCCACACAGCCGTCATCCAGCCTGTCCCGTACCTCCAGGAGAAGGGAATCCCGGTCGGTTCCCGGCTGATCCATCTTATTGACAAAAACAAAGGTTGGCACCCTGTACTTTGAAAGAAGGCGCCACAATGTGGCTGTATGCCCCTGGACCCCATCGCTGCCGCTGATCACCAGAACCGCATAGTCCAGGACCTGCAGGGTGCGCTCCATCTCAGCTGAAAAATCCACATGTCCCGGCGTATCCAACAGTGTAATAGACATACCTTTCCACTCTATTCCGGCTTGCTTGGAAAAAATTGTAATTCCTCTGGCCCGTTCCAGGGCATATGTGTCCAGAAACGCGTCCTGGTTATCCACCCGTCCCATTTTCCGTATGCTGCCGGTGAGATACAGCAGCGCCTCTGACAGAGTTGTCTTTCCCGCATCCACATGAGCCAGCAGGCCAACACATATTCTTTCCTTTGTTTTATCCTCCGCCTGTCCGCCCATAAAAAATGCCTCCTTGTAAAATATACGTTGTATCCCTGGTCGGATAAGGGAACACGCCCTTATCCACTGAGGGTAGTATATCACAAGAGGAGGCATCAGTCGAGACATCACCGTAACGCAGATCGTCACTTACCGGATTCGCAGTCCGTTTGGATCAGATCCAAAAAAAGCTGTATTGCAGGATTGGTATTATCAGGATTGGTTACACAAACATAGGAGTCGGCATATTCAGAATCAAATTTTACAGCATGGTAATGGGGGCTGTCCAACAGCACCGGATCATATGGATTTGAGATCGTGAGTCCATTATCGGATAATACCTTAAAATAGGCATTTTCTGATGAGGACACTTCCACCTGATAAACATCATCCAGGCAAAAACGGTGTTTGAAGATTTTATCCACCTGATATCCGTTGGGCGCGGTGAGAAAAAATGTTTCCCCGCAAAGGTCGTTATATTCAAGGGTTTCTTTTTTTGCCAATCTATGATTGGTAGACATCACAATAAGGGTTTCTACTTTTTTCAACTTTCTGACCGTAAAGCCCAATTCGTTCCAGTGAGGGAATTCAAGGCCAACGGCAACATCTATGCTCTCATTTTTAAGACCCTTGATCTGGTCCCATGAAAACAATTTATTACTTCGTATCTGTAATGCAGGGCTGGTTTCACGCAGTTTGTTGATGGTGGAGAAAAACATATATTCCGAAAAATAACCGGATTGAAAGGAGATGGATAATACCCCCTCTTTTCCCTCCGAAACAATTCTGGCCTTTTCAAGGGTATCATTGATCCGGGAAATGGCTTCTTTCATCCCTTCATACAATATCTGTCCGGGTTCGGTAAGACGGAGCGGTTTACTGTTCCGATTAAAAAGAGAATACCCTAATTCCTCCTCCAGCATCTGTATCTGACGGCTTATGGTGGGCTGGGATGTATAGGCTTGTCTGGCCGCATGGGTGAAATTCCCTGTCTCAACAACAGTAATAAAATATTGGAGCTGTAACAATGTCATAGTAACCTCCCCATTGGTCATGATTGTATATGAGCCGCCAAAATATTTTATACTATATCATATAAATGGGGAATTTTCAATATGATGCAAGCAAGGTCCAGAAAGGTCAGGGGACGGTCCCCTGGTACTCATCCCCGCTATTTTAACGTTTCTCCATCCACCACATACTTCTTACACCTTAGCAGCTTTCCGCCGATTTTAGGCAGGCTTACAAACAGCCATACAGTGGGGACCGTCATCAGAAGGCCGCCTGCGTTTAAAAGACCCTTAACTGCATTCACCCCACCTGAGACAACCAGCAGATAGGCCACCACAGAAACTGCTATGCCTATTATGATCTTAATGTTTTTAGGAGGCTCTTCATCGATCTGCTGTCCATGTACGCACAGGGTTGCCATTGCAGAAGTATTGGGATCCGCCAATGTTACAAAGGATAAACAGACGGTGATCAGGAACACGAATTGAACGATCCTGCCTCCCGGCATTGCCCCCAGCACCTGATACAAAGCCGTCTGCATGCCAAGTTCCTGAACATTGGCCCATATATCAATTGCTCCGCTGACCTGCATCTGCATTGTGGTGCTTGCAAAGATGGCGATGAACAGACAGCAGAATAAGGACGGCACAAGGATCTCCACCAGCAGGAACTCTCGCACGGTTCTTCCTTTTCCCATTCTTGCCAGGAACATTCCCATAATGGGAGCATAAATAAAGAAGGAATTCCAAAAGGTAATGGGCCATTCATTTGCCCATTGGTCATGTTCAGACAATGCATTGTTATAGGTGATCTTGCTGAAAAAATTGTCCAGCATATTGCCAAAGGACTCCATTCCAAGTTTTCCGATGAACTGCCCGTCTCCGGCAATCACAACATAGATCATCAAACCCAGAAAACAAATCATACATGCCATTGAGACGTAGGTGAGCCCTTTATTGATCCCGGTCAGACAAGACAGGATAAAAAACGCACCTACAAAAACAGCGATCAAAAGATATATCTTCTCATCCTGGGGAAGTCCGAAAACAGAGTTGAGTCCCCCGCTGATCTGCATCATTCCCGCTGCCATTGAATTAGATACCCCGCTTGCCACTGCATAGCCGCAAAAAATGTGCAGCAGTATTGTCAGCCATATCCTGTCTTTTCCCGTTACCTCCGTGACAAGAGACCGGAAGGAAAGAGGTCTTTTGCAATTATAGGCAAGAAGCGCAAACACCACTGCCGGAATCGCATAAATAAAATATTGGACAAACGACCAGTGGAACATGGTCTGCCCTACTGCAAAAACTGCAGCCGCTTTGCTCTCAGCTTCGATCCCCGCGGTCACCGGAGGATGCATAAAATGATAGATTGGTTCCCCCATGGCCCAGAATAAAAGACCGCACCCGATCCCGCCGCAGATAGAAATAGAAAACCACTGCCATGTAGAATATTCCGGAACCGCATCTTCCCCGCCGATCCGTATATCCCCATAACGGAAGATTATATAACAAAGCCCCAGAATAACCGCCAATACCACACACAGATCGATCCACCAGCCGAAATTGTCCCCGATCAGGTAGGTCATCTGTGACATGACAGCGCCAAAGGCATCTGTAAAAAACACCCCCAATATAAGCTCAATCATGAATAAAATACCTACTGCGCCCAGAACCTCCTTATGTATGCTTCCCTTTACATAATGTTTTGTCTTCATTTGCTTCATCTGCCCCTCTCCCTACACATCCCATGATCCTCACCCGCATCATCCGCCCATACGACAACATGACCAGATATACGACTTTTCATCGATCACCCGGTCATGTCTCACAGCTCCCTTTCACTCACATTGATATTTCATCGGATCATTTATTTAAAAAGTAATTACTGGGGCCATAGATCTTTGCAGGATTGCGGCCGATCCCCAACTCTTTATACATGTATTCAACAGACTCACGCAAGCCCTTTAATTCCATCTCACGGCCTTCTTCAATCGAATAACCGGAAAGAGGCAATTCAATTTCAAGGTCAATGGTATCCAGACCATCAGGAGCCTCCTCCCTCAGAATATCCATGATCGCCCTGCAGTCAACATTACCTGCCCCAATGGCTGTACCAAGTGAATGTGTTCCATCAGGATCGGCAAATACCCTGTTATCACAGAAATGTACGCAGTAGCAGTACGGCGCCATTTTGCGGACGCACTCCGCAATTCCTTCCATCACCATTAAAGAATTGATCGTATCACAGCATGCGCCGACCAACGGATGGTTTAACTGTTTCACCAGCCAGATCACTTCATCTGCGAACAGGTCACAGTGGTTCTCAATGGCGATCTTCATGCCGTATTTTTCGATCAGTGGAAGATTTTTCTCAAACTGACCGTAGATTTCAACCAATTGCTTCATGACAGAAGGCGCTAAGCATGAGTGGGACGATTTCTCCGGATGCTCCACGTCTGTGCTGTATTTTACAAGATTGCATCCCAGCTTACGGGCAATATGTAAAGAGTTTTCAACATCACAGTTTACACGGGGATCTGAAGGCGCATTAAACGAAACATTCAGTTCCAGTTCAATACCTGCTTCTTCCGCAATTTTACGGCACTCTGCCAGATGGGCATCGGATGTATCATTCTGGATATCCACCAATGTGATATGAAGAACATCAAGTCCAACTTCTACCGCAATGTCTACCAGGTCCTTAAATGTTGCCACCTGCTCAAATGCATGGTGCTCGCCGTATTCCTGAAATCCCCAGCTCTCGCCAAACCCTGAAAGGTGTAATGTGTAACTATGCATTCCGATTTTAAATTTTCTGTCGTGATTCCTGATCATATTGATCCTCCTCTTTTCTTCATCCTATTTTAGATCACTATTGTCTGCCAAGTTCCTTACAACGTTCCACTGAAACTCTTACAAATTCATCGTACATTGCGTCAAATCCCATGGATTCTATTTTTTCCAAAGCCGTTACAGTTGCTCCGCCCGGCAGTCTGAGTGCGGTTTCAAGCTCCTGTAAGCTGATATTGGAAGAGAGGATCATTTCCGCGCTTCCCTTCATGGTCTGGGCAAATAAACGGATCGCCGTGTCAGGATCCAGTCCATATTTTTCCGCTTCCTTTACCATTAAATTGGAAATATGATAAAAGAATCCAGGCGCCGAACCATTAAACGGAAGGATTTCCGCCATCATTCCATCCGGGATCTCCTCCACAAGACCGCATGATCTGAGGATCGCTGTGACACGCTCCACATCCTCATCTGTACAGTTTGTATTGCGTGATACCGCAAATGCGCCTTCCCCTACCTGTGAGCTCATGTTCGGCATACAGATCACAACCTTACAGTCCTCCCCGAGATGTTCCGTATACCAGGGCTGTTCAACACCCGTTACCACGGTTAACATCAGCTGTCCCGGCCGGTAGCATGCTTTCAGTTCATCAATGATCAATCCAACGACCTTGGGCGTTACCCCAAGAACGATCATCTCTGAATTATTAACCAATTCCGTCATATTGTCAAATGTTTTATAACCTCTGGACGCGTAATCCTTACGCACATTCTCATTAATATCAAAAATTCCAATTTCCGAGGGATTGTAATCCGCATGAAGCTCCCCTCCCCTGTGCATTGCACGGATAATATTTCCTGCTGCAATAAATCCATATCGTAACACGATTGTTTCCACCTTTCTTTTAAAGTGTACTCCCCCAAATCCGGATACCGGTGAGACTCCGGGGGGACACTAAATAATCGTTTTGACATATTTACCTGTAATGCGCGCGCACCGCTCCATGTACTCCTGTGAAGGGGTCCTGGCATCAGGAAGCTGATATGTAAGTCCCAACTTGCGGTAGGTATCTGTTCCAAGACGGTGATAAGGCAATAGCTGCAGATGATCCACGCCCGGCAGTTTTGCAAGGAATCCGCCAAGAAGCTTAAGATCCGTCTCAGAATCATTGACTCCCGGGATCAGCGGGCTGCGGATGATCAGCTTCGTGCCGCCTTTTCTGGCCCCGGCTCTGCGGATATTACTGAGGATCACCTCATTATCCACCCCCACATATTGTTTATGGGCTTTGGGATCCATTACTTTTATATCCACAAACGCGGTATCGGTGCTGCTTAAAATAGGCTCGATCTTATCCCACCCTCCATAAAAGGAGGTTTCAATGCAGGTGTTGATGCCTTCCCAGCTTGCACGATGCAGCAAATGATACACAAACTCCGGCTGTGTAAGAATCTCTCCCCCTGATATAGTCATTCCGCCCCCTGAGTGGAAATAAAAGGGAATATCTTTCCGGACTTCCACCAGAACCTCTTCAACCGTCATTATGCGGCCATAGGTGATCTTCTTGTCCAGGGTTGTCTGGATCTCCTTATGATGACTCTCCGGCGTTGAGCACCACCAGCACCGCAGGGGGCATCCTTTCATAAATACAACGGTACGAAGTCCATCTCCATCGAAAATGGAACTTTTTTCAATTCTGAGTACGGAACCCGGCATATCCATGTTTTCGTAAATCAGATCTTCCATTCGACTGCCCTTTCCATCAACCCCAGTTTTCAATTTCCGTTCGCTGGATGATATCATCCTGAATGTCCTTGCCAAGTTCTACAAAGAATGCCGTATATCCCGCAACCCGGACCAACAGATCTTTGTGGTCCCCTGGATTTTTCTGCGCATCCATAAGGATCTCCGGATTGATGACATTGTACTGGGTGTGATAGATATCCAGTGTGCACTGAGTCTTAAGCAGGACCATCATGCTGTTCAGCCCGCGCTCCCCCTCAAGAAGCTTGGGATCGATCTTCAGGTTCATCTGTGTTCCCTGCGTAAAACGCGCATGGGGCAGATTACTGATGGATTTTAAAAGGGCTGTGGCTCCATTGATATCAGTGCCGCCAGTGGCCCCGATGCCGTCAGCGAGAGGCGTCCACGCTTTCCGTCCTGAAGGAAGCGCACCCACGCTCTGTCCAATGGGCACATTGCCGGATACGGGAAGCATACCTGCCGTCAGCTTGCCGAATGGTGAATCGTATTGCTCAATCTGATCCACAAGATAGTTATAGATCTCTCCCACACAGAAGTCGGCCTTCGGATCATCATTGCCGTATTTTGGCGCATCCATGCACATTTTATGGATGTGCTCATATCCCTCAAAGTCCGCATCCAATGCCCTGCAAAGCTCATCCATGGATATTTTCTTTTCATCAAAAACAAGATATTTAATATCTGCCACGGAATTGATAATGTCCGCCTGTCCGATGATATTGATCCCATTCCCCACATTAAACTCAGCGCCGCCGTTTGCGTAATCTTTTCCAACCGCCATACAGTTGGGATATGTCAAAGAAAGGGCCGGCACCGGACGGTAATTCTCGCTCAGATAATCCAGATACGAGTTCATGGTTGCCATTGTATGTATAAAATGATCAATCTGCTTTTTGACCGCTGCCATAAAGTCATCAAACGTTTTGAAATCACGCGGATCACCGGTCCGAATGGAGATCTGTTCTCCTGTCTTACGGCTCCTTCCGTTATTCATAACCATATCCACCACGCCGCCCATGCTGATCTCGCCGATGTCGGTATAGGATTTAAGGCGGCCTTCCAGGTTCGTCTCCACGCAGCCGCATGGAGTCCAGTCCCATGCCTGTGACATTGGGATTCCTTTATTGAGAAGCATCTTGATTCCTGCATCGTCATGGTAGACGGCCGGCATTGTACGTCCCATGCGGATACACTCTGCGGCTTTTCGCAAAAAGGAATCCGGATTTTTGGAAATGCTGTAGCGGACCGTCATGTTGGGTTCCTTAAGAGCAGTGTCTTGTGTGGCCTGGATCGTCATATAGGACAGGTCGTTGACGGCGTCATTTCCATATTGGTCAATACCGCCGGCGCAAACCTGAACCGTCATATTATAACCCGCAGAAAAGGCAGCGCTCTCACCGTCCTGGAACAATCCCATTTCCGAGATTTTGATCCAGAAACAGTCCATAAGCTCCTGGGCTTCGTCCTGTGTCATGGTGCCGTCCGCCAAATCTTTTTCGTAATATTGAATCAGATATTGATCCATACGGCCCAGGTTGTAAGAAGACGCATTCTGTTCCATAAAAATACAGAACTCATAGGTAAGCATACTCTGCAGCGCTTCATAGAAGTTACGGGGCGGATTGGCAGGAACATTGCGGTTAACTTCCGCGATCTTCAGCAATTCCGCCCTGCGCTTCTCATCCGCCTCTTTTTCAGCCATCTTCTCAGCCAGATCAGCGTGGCGGTTCGCAAGCGCAATGATGCCTTCGGCTGAAATAATAAGGGACTTGTAGAAAATGATCTGTTTCAGCACATCCTCTCCATGTGCATCATCGAGAGCGGCAAGCTTTTCTTCCGCCTCTTTTTTGATGCCGGTGATCCCCTTTGCAAGAAGGGTTCTCCAGCCGGGTGTGTTCTCACCGTATCCGCGGACAAACTTCTTATCAACATATAACATGCCGCCATCGCGCATTGTCCTTACATCTTCCGGCATCATTGCGTTCCATCGGTCCAGAACGCATTTGCCTCTCCAGTAAGGAGCCACTTCTTCCATAAACAGTTTCTTGTTCTCTTCAGAAAGGTAGAATGGATCGTATTTGCGGGTACTGATCGTATCTAACTCTTTCTCGATCACAGAGCATGCGGAATCCGGGTTGAGAATACCTGCACGCGGCTTGAATGCCACGCCGCCGACTAAAAGCTCATGGTCCTGGATAAAGATGGGCTTATTCTCATAAACAGTTTTCATAGCAACTGCTTTCTGGATCTGCCACGGCTGGCCTTCCGTGGCTTTAAAGCCCTGTGTTACATAGTAAGCATCCAGAATATCCATCTCAACACGGTGAGACATATAGTTCTCTCTCAGCGCCTGGATCCTTTTCATATAATCTTTTGACATGATACGCTCTCCTTTATGATCTTTATATTAATTTGCCGCTAAATTTTCATTCATTTCCGCGGTATGGACTTCCTTTATAAACGTTTCAGGCGCAAACAGCTGGCATACCACCCCGCCAATCAGCAGGATAACAAGGCACACGCCTAAGGTGCCGTAGACTCCAATGCGTTCCACTAAAATGGGCAGTAAGAAGGTTCCTGCAGCTGCCCCGATCCGGCTAAAGGCGATCACGATGCCAACCCCGGTGCCTCTTACGCGGGTATCAAACAGCTCCGGCGGGTATGGATTTTCCATTACGACCGCAATTGACATGGACAATGCATACACACAGAATGAAACCACGGTAACTACCATGGATCCGCCATGGCCCACGATCATTACCCCCAGTGCAATGGCTGAAATATAAAAGGTTGAACAAAGAAAACGTCTCCGCGATATTCTGTTGCACAAATATGTTCCAATGAACGCTCCGGCCATACAGAAGACATCGTATAAAATACTGGATGTATTTGCGTCCCCCATGTTCAGACTGGCGATCAGGATCGGAAGGAAGATACCCACTCCAAAGTAAGGGAACACCTGACATGCATAGAAAACACCGCCTACCAGCGTGTTTCTGCGGTACTTTGGGCTGAAGAGTTCTATTACGGATACTTTTTCATTGGATGCATTGTTGTCCTCCGCCACAACGCAGTATCCGTCTCCCAGTTTTTTCGCGATCAACTTGTCAGCCTCATCCGAACGGCCAATTGCAGCCAGCCATGTAGGCGATTCCGGCACTCCTATCACAATTCTCGCAATGGCGGCGATCACACCCGGAATAACAGAGGTTACAAAAATGATATGGTAATCCATGGACAGATTCCCCATGATCAGCCCTGCAAAAAAGGAAGCCACATAGCCGAAGGTCCAGAAAATAATAAACCGGCTCAGGTAGACAGGTCCGTCTTTGGGCGGAAACCATTCTGAAATAATGGTAGTTCCCACTGTGTAATCAACTGCAATACAAAGGCCGATACAGATGCGCAGGAACATTAATACCCCCACGCTGGATGTAAAAAGCTGAAGGACCGAACATACGGAAAATAGCGCCATATCCGCCAGCATCAATTTGCTCCTGCCGATTTTGTCGGCAATGTTGCCTACAACAAGGCTTCCGGCAAGTCCGATCAGTGTTCCGGCTCCCAGCAGGCCCACCCAGAAGGTGCTTAACCCCAGCTTATCCTGTGCCTGTGTGACTGCAGTCCCCGCAATTCCCAGGGCATATCCGCATGCAATCTGGCCTAAAACCGTACAGACATACAGCATCATATGGAATTTTGTAAAGGGGGCTTTTTTGTAATCTTTTTTCATGATTCTCCTTTCCTGTTATCTTGTTAAAATGTAATATGTCGGCGCAGAGATCGTAACCGCATCTGTCCGCGCCTCTCTTGTTAAAATAATAACATTAAATCCCTTGAATTTGAAATATCTATATTAAATACTGCTATTCAGAAATTAAATGGTCTGTTTTTGGGGATTATTTTTGCACAAAAAACATTTGAATTTTTCAAAAATACCTGCTATAATATGGATGCAATGAGTAGCTGACTGCGTAAATCCGGTTGTCAGCTGCTCTTTTTTATTTTAATCGTAACAGTTCAGGACATTGTGAACAGTTATTTTAATCCTATATTTATGCATCACCCATGCATCAAAGCGTGTCGCCGCCCACAGCGTAAATCCAGCTTTCAGGCCCCACGCTTTATTTTTTTGCAATAAAGGAGGAAACATTTTATGGAACAACGATCAAATTCATTTCTGGAGACAGAAAAAATCAGCAGCCTGATGGGGAAATATGCGGTTCCCTGCATCATTTCCCTGTTGGTGGCCGCCCTGTACAACATTGTGGACCAGATTTTTATCGCCAATGCGGATTACCTGGGTTCCTACGGAAATGCAGCCAATACGGTGGTATTTCCCCTAACCGTGGTGGCCCTGGCCATCGCGGTAATGATCGGGGATGGCTGCTGTGCCTTTGTAAGCCTGTGCCTGGGGGCCAATGAAAAGGAAAATGCCCACCGCAGCATCGGCAATGCCATTGTCCTTTGCATTGCGGCCGGTCTGGTCCTCACCGCTCTCTATTTCCTGTTTCAGGATCCCATCCTTACCCTGTTTGGGGGACGGATCAATGAGGAAACCTTTTTACATTCCAAGGAGTACTTTACCTATATCACCATGGGCATCCCCTTTTACATGTTTGGCCAGGCGCTAAACCCCATTATCCGTTCTGACGGCAGCCCCGGCTTTGCCATGGTCTCCACCCTGGCAGGCGCGGTGGCAAACATCATCCTGGATCCTGTGTTCATTTTTATTTTCCGATGGGGGATGATGGGAGCCGCTGTGGCCACTGTTATCGGCCAGGTCCTCACCGCGGTGCTGGCCGTATGGTATCTCTGTCACATGAAGGCAGTGACCCTGCACAGGCAGAGTTTTGGCCTGCATGGAGGGTTGATGAAGCGTTTCCTGCCCCTTGGCATATGCAGCTTTTTGTCCCAGATCTCCCTGGTGGCTTCCATGGCTGCCATTAACAACATGATCCGCACCTATGGAGCCCTGGACCCGGTGTTCAGCCAGCCCGTATACGCCCAGATTCCCATGGCCGTGGTGGGCATTGTGATGAAGTTCTTTCAGATCGTCATATCCATCTCCGTGGGCATGGCCGCAGGGTGCATTCCCATTGTGGGCTATAATATGGGTGCCGGGCGCAGGGACCGGGCCAAAAGCCTGTTCACCCTCTTGCTGGCCCTGGAAGCCGCAGTGGGCGCAGCGGCACTGGGGATCGTGGAACTCTTTCCCGGCCGGCTCATTGCCCTGTTCGGCGCATCCAATGAGAGCATATATTATACGGAGTTTGCGGTAAGGGCATTCCGCATTTACCTCTGTATGCTCATCCTGGCATGTGTCAACAAAGCCACCTTCATTTACCTCCAGTCCCTTGGAAAGGCTCTGGTATCCACCCTTCTCTCCATGGTCCGTGAGGTGGTGTTCGGCGTTGGCTTTGCCCTTTTGCTGCCCGTGTTCTTTGAACTGGACGGCGTGCTCTATTCCATGCCAGTATCGGATGTGCTCACATTTATCATCTCTGCCATTGTAATAGGCAGGACATATAAAACATTAAAATAGCCAGGAGGAAGGACAATGAAAAACAGGATCATAACCATCAGCAGGGAATTTGGAAGCGGGGGACGCACCATAGGGAAAATGACAGCAGAAACATTGGGAATCCCCTGTTATGACCAGGAGCTGATCGAAAAGCTGTCTGAGGACAGCGGTTTTACAGAGGATTATATCCGGGAGCAGGATGAATCCAGCGCCCATAAGGGATGGTTTGCCAATGCATTTTCCGGCCGCTCACTAAACGGGGTTTCCAACCAGGACTATCTCTGGATCATCCAGAGGAGCATCATCCTGGAGCTGGCAGCCAGGGAATCCTGTGTAATCGTGGGGCGGTGCGCAGACTATATCTTAAAGGATGCGGCCGACTGTCTGAAGGTGTTTATCCATGCCGGCTTTGATAAGCGCGCCCAGCGGATCGTAAGCCTTTACGGAGAAACGGATGTGCCCACACAAAAGAGACTGGCTGACAAGGACAAACGCCGGGCCGCCTACTACCAGTTTTATACCGACACCCAGTGGGGGCTTGCCCGTAACTACCATGTCACACTGGACAGCGGGGTTTTGGGCATTGAGCAATGCAGCAGTCTCATATCAGGGCTGTATTGAGATCTTTCATGGGAACGACCCTCAGTGGACAAGGGGCGTGTGTCCCCTTGTCCACTGAGGGTACGTTCAATTTATGAAGATTTACTCACGTATTTCTATCGAATTTCTTAAGAAAATAATCCTTGGACTTTTCATCCTATCTAATGTACAATAGTTATAAGCACATTAAGAGGAGGTACATGCCATGTCAAAAAAGACATTTTTACTGGTTTTTTTGATATCGCTCCTGTCTTTAGGCATCCTGGTACCCGCTTATGGTGAAGAGAGTCTCATCGATTCCGTCCCCCTGTCCATTTCGTGGGACCGAGCACCAAAAGCCGGAGACCTGGTTGGTGAAGTATATGCCACTTCCAGCAATAAGCATTTTGTTGTGGAGGGCGCTTCCTATGTTAAACGAGATGATACATGGGTTTTCGGCGAAAGGCCTGTGGTAGAAATAGAGTTATCCGCCAAAAGCGGGTACAGCTTTACCAGCACTGGCAGAACATACTTTTCCTTATTCGGATGCGGGGCACAGTACAAAAAAGCCACCATGGACGGGGATGGGAATTCCCTGATCCTGCAGGTAACCCTTCCTACCATTGACAGCATCCTTCCTGCTTCCACAGCAGTGAGCTGGAACAATAATACAGCTGTGTGGGATGAGGTGGAAGGTTCCAAGAGTTATGAGATCCAGCTTTATAAGGATAACCGCCTGATGGCCACGGTAACAGCCAAGCATGACCGCTATGATTTCAAGTCATATATCAATGTGGAAGGTGTGTACACATTCCGCGTAAGGGCCTTCGGAACCTACAAATCACAGGCAAGTCCCTGGTCTGAACTCTCGGAGGAGAATAAGATCCGGCCTGAAGATGCCTGGTATATTGACAACGGCAGCTGGGAGCGGAACAGGCTGGGCAGGCGGTACGTTTACAAGAACAAGGCATATCCCACCAACACCTGGAGATGCATCAACAACAAGTGGTATTATTTTAATTACGAAGGCTATATGCTGACCAACTGCTATATCAAGTCAGGAGAGATGAATTTCTACTATTGGCTGGGTGCCAACGGCGCCTGGGATTCGGATAAGGATACTTTTAATCCGGACCTGTCAAAGTATACCATTGTAAAGCAGTGATAATAGAAATCCCGGTTTTTCCGGAACCCTGAACCGGGTCCGGAAACCGGGATTTTTTGTATGCCTAAACCTACGAATGTCTGAATCTATTTATATCTGTATCACGACAGGTATGGTATGCACATCTTAACCTCTGTCCCTTTTCCCAGGACACTGCGCATCCTGAGCCCGTGAAATTCCCCGTAGCGGATCTTAAGTCTCCTGTTTACGTTTTTAAGGCCAATGGATTCCCTGACTTCCAGAGGAATGCCGTTGTCATCATTGAGTATGGCGTCTATCTTTTCCTGGCTCATTCCCACCCCGTTATCAATAACAGAGATGTAAAGGTTTTGCCGGTCTAAGTCTGCCTTTAAGGTCACAACCCCGTCCGCTTCCAGGTTCTCCACCCCATGTACCACTGCATTCTCGATCAAAGGCTGGATCAGCAGTTTGGGGATCTGGATGTCCAGAACCTCCCGGGGAACATCAATGTTAAAATGGATCCGGTCTCCATACCTGCAGTGCTGTATCATAAAGTAATTCCTGATATGTTCCAGTTCTTCCCCAATGGTGGCAAAGTCAGACCCGTTGATCGTATACCGTAGGATATTACCCAGCGAAACCGCCACCTCCCCCACCTCCGGAACACCTCTGTTCCGGGAGATCCAGCTCATCATGTCCAGGGTATTGTAAAGGAAATGAGGATTGATCTGCATCCTCAGTGACTTGAGTTCCGCTTCCTGACGCAGCATAGTCTCATTATAGACCCTGTCAATGAGATCATTGATATTGTACACCATCATGTTAAAATGCTGGGACAGCTGCCCCACCTCGTCATCGGAGTGGACCGCGCAAATGACGTTAAAGTCCCCTTCCCCAAACCGTTCCATAGCTCCCTGGAGCTCCTTGATGTTTTTCGTAAACCGCTCCGCCAGGATCAGTATAATGATAAAGGAGACAAACAGAACCACCATGACTACTGCAAAAATATAAAATCTCAGTTCATATAAAACCTCACTGTAATTCATCTTTGGTATCAGCGTGATCAGCCTCCAGTCATTGTACCTCAGATCTGATATCACTGCATAATACTTCTCTCCCCCAAAGTCAACGGAATACACATCCTCCCTGACATGGCCGGACATAAACCGCCGGCCCAATGTGTCAAGTCCGTCAGCGGACAACGCCGGATCCGTGGTCACGATCACCCCCTCCGACCGGCTGATGATCATGGTCAGCCCATTCCGTATAAAGGAATACTTGTTGATCTGGTTCTCAAAGTCCTCCACGGGCATCTGTATCATTACAAAACCCAGGGGCTTTAAATTTTTTGTGCTGTTGATCTGGGCCCCGGCCTGCATGAACTTACCGGATTCATCCACCCCCAGCCATACGGTCCTGCCCTTTCCCCCATAGATCTGTTCCTTTTTCTGCTTATTCCATATGACGCCGCCCCTGACTTTTCCCACACTTCAGAATATCCCTGGTCTGATTCCAGATAAACATTGACCACGGAATCCTCCCACATGATATCCGCATAGATTCCCTGGCGTACCTTTTCCCTGGCCAGATATTCCTCATAAGCCCCATATGTCCCTTTGTCTATCTTTGTCAGGAACTCCTGGACCATGGTCTCGCTCTGGATGCTGAGGATCACACTGTCGATCTGGCGCATGGTAAGTTCAAGGCTGTCCTTTGACTGTTCCGCCATATTAAATACATAATCCTGGGTCTGGGTCACAAACAGCTTGTTAAAATATCCGTAATAACTGCCTGTCAGTATGAGGACCAGGAACAGGCTTATACCGATGCACGCGGCCATATACTTATACTTCAGTTTTCGCTGGAACCGCCTCCGCCTGTGTTTTTTCATATGCCCTTCCGTTTCATGTTCTGTTTATATTGCTTGGGGGAACAGCCATAATATTTTTTAAACATGGTGCTGAAATAACGCTGGTCCGGAATCCCCACCTGTTCCGCTATCCGGCTCACCTTCAGGTCCGTCTCCTCCAAAAGCCTCAGTGACACGGCCATTCTCTTATTGTTAAGGATCTCAAGGAACGTATAGCCCGTGTCCTTTTTCAGTATCCTGTTAATGTAGATGGAATTAAAATGAAACAACTCCGACAAGTCGTTTAAAGATAGATCTTTCCCATAATTGTTCTCAATATAAAACCGTATCTCCTTACTGTTTATCCTGCTCTCCCTTAAATCCCCATGATGTTCCCGGGTCTCCTTACCTTCTTCCCTGCCGTCCTCATTCCGGGCCACCATGGACCTTAAGTCCTGATATGCCTGTATATGCTCCCGTTTGTCCCTGAGCTGCTTAAGCGCCTCCCTGCAGCAGTTAAGTATCTCTCCGGGCGCCGCTGGCTTTAGGATATAATCACATGCCCCCATTTTCAGGGCCCGCTTTACATACTCAAAATCCTCATAACCGCTGAGAAAAATGATCATACAATCACTGTTGCGGGCCAGGATCTGCTCCGCCATTTCCAGTCCGTCCGTTATGGGCATCCTTATATCAGTGAGAATGATATCCGGCATGCACAAAGAAGCCATGTCAATGGCTTCCTTTCCGTTATTGGCGATTCCGCAGACCCGGACACCGATACTCTCCCAGTCCAGGGCACTGATCCCCGCCCGTATATGGGGCTCATCATCTGCAATTAAAAGCTTATATGGATCCATAGTCTAATTCCGTCACCCTTTCACTGCTCCGGCTGTCATACCCTCAATGATCTTATCATGTAAAACGATGTAGACTGCAATGGTTGGAATTACCGTCATGACAACAGCTGCCAGCATACCTGAATAGTCCACGGAATCAAGATCCGCAAACTGGGTCAATATGACGGGCAAAGGCATCTTTGACATGGTTGTCAGGAAAATCTGCGGGAACAAAAGATCATTCCAGACCGTGATAAAGTTGATGACAGACACCGTTGCAATGGAGGGTTTTGCAATGGGTAATATTATTTTATAATATCCTTTCAGGATTGTACACCCATCCATGATAAAAGCCTCCTCCAATTCACTGGGAATGGTCATAAAAAAACCTGTAAGGATATAGATCGTAATGGGAAAAGCAAATACAACATGGGCAATGATAACGGATGTAAAGGAATCCAACAGCTTCATCTGGTTAAACATTGCAAACATAGGGATGATGACCGCATAGGCCGGGATACTCATTCCCATGGAAAACAGGCCCCTCACCATATCAACGCCTGGAAACCGCAGCCTGGTGATTCCATAGGAAACCATGGCTCCAAAGAACACGGTAAGAAATACTGATGCGGATGTGATCAGCACGGAACTTATATAGCTGCTTCCAATATTTCCTTTGGAAATAGCCCTTGCATAGTTATCCAGCTGCATGGTTTCCGGCAGGCCCCATGTATTATAAAACAGCTCCTTATTTGTCTTAAAGGAATTGATCATCAGCCAGATGATGGGATACAGGCAGCACACTGCAAATATTGCCATGACCAGGAATGCGGCCAGACGAAATATGTTTCTCTTCATAGTCGGTCTCCTCTCTAATATTCCAGCTTCTCAGTCCGGATCAGACGGTTGACGCCCCATATCACCAGCATGCACAGCACCAGGAGCACCAGGCCGATGGCGCTGGCATAACCGAATTTCATGGTCCTAAATCCCTGATAATACATATAGGTTGCCATCACCTCACTGGCATGGTTGGGTCCCCCCTTTGTCATGGTCCACACCAGATCAAAGTATTTCAGGGAGCCTGTGATGATCAGCACCACATCGATCTTGATCACATGCTTGATCAGTGGATATGTGATCTTGGTAAACTGCTGCCAGGTGGTGGCCCCGTCAATCCTGGCAGCCTCAAACAGACTGTCGGGTATGGATTTCATGGCCGCCAGCTGTATGACCATATGGTATCCCACATACTTCCACATCACCACAATAATGAGGGCAAGCATTACCGTCTTCTCCTCGCTGAGCCATGCGTGTTTAAGACCGCTTAGGCGGATCAGATCCAGGAATGTGTTGAGGAGGCCGAATTCCGAATTATATATCATATTAAACAGAAGTCCCACACCGGCTCCGCAGATAACAGAGGGAAGAAAGAATACAGACTGAAAAAACCGGCTTCCCCTGATCTTAATAAAGATAAAATTTCCGAACAGCAGCGCCAGGGGCAAATGGGCAAGGAGTGAACCAACCACAAGCATTCCGTTATTTTTTAGGGCTTTCAGGAATATCTTGTCATTTAAAAGATTCATGTAATTGCGGAAAAGCACAAAATTCTTTTTTCCCATCAGATCCGTCTGAAACATGCTCAGATATATGTTATAGATGATGGGTATCAGGACAAATACCCCATAAAGCAGAAATGCCGGCAATATAAATATTGCAATTGTTTTCTTATTACTCAATACCTTATTCATACACACCCTCCTTGTATAAACAGGGAGTGCCGCAAAAGCAGCACTCCTGTGGGCTCATTAATTATTTGCATTATCAATGGCAAACTGCTGTAAATTATCCATTGCCTCCTGTGGATCTGTGCCGCCTAAAATAGAAACCGATGCATTATTAAACTCCACGCCCTCACCTGCCCCGTAAATCCTGTCCAGCCAGGGCGTATAAACCTTCATCTGGTCAAACATTTTCCTGGACCGGACCGTCATCTCGCTGAGATTATCCAGGTTTACCTGTACATTGGTTGCTGTTATCTGGGCATTGTCCGTCAGTACCTGCTGGTAATCCCCCAGTGTCATCTGCTTTAAAAACGCTGCCGCTGCCTCGGGGTTCTCCGCCTGGCTGCTGATGGCGTAGGTCTGTCCGATGGAACCTACATTCACACCGTTGTAATCCGGGTTATCGGAAGGCAGGAGAAAGAAATCAATATCATTGTAGTAGGGGTTCTCCGGGACATCCAGCTTGTTAACCCCTGATGTGATGCACATGAACATGGCCACATCACCGTTGTTAAATAATTCAAACCCTTCACTTGGGGACATTCCTAAAAATCCGTCCACCAGATATCCCTGGTCCATTATCTGTTTCAGAAGCGTTCCCGCTTCCACAAACGTCTTGTGGTTCCACTGCACCTCATCGCTGATGGTGTAATTGTAAAACTCCTCGCCCCCCAGTACATTACACAGCTGCTGAAGCATCTGTCCTCCGTACCACGCTTCCCCGCAGGGGATGGCTAACGGGCTGATCCCGGCCTGTTTCAGCGCTTCACACGTTTCCAGGAATTCGCTGTATGTGGCGGGGACTTTGGTACCCGCATCCTGAAACAGCTTATTGTTATAAGCCACTACCACGATCTGCTTGGAATTCGGCACCGCCCATATCTCATCCCCGAATGTAAGGGGACCAAACACGCTTTTGTCCGGATACGCCCCATACCACTCCTCATCATTTACAAGGATGTCCCCTACGGGATATACCTTGTCACCGTCCACAAAGGGCTGAAGGAATCCGGACTCCCATGTAAAAAAGATATCCGGCTGGGCATTGGACGCCATCAAGGTGGTGAGCTTTGTCTTATAATTGTCATTGGAGTAACACTCCAGCTTGATCCTTACATTATACTCATTGCTTTCATTAAACTTATCCACTTCTCTCTGGATGGCCTCTGCAAACACATCATTGGTGCCCCCGTTTAGTGTGGTCATGGTCATCTCCACCACATCCTCTGTTTTTGTCTTGGCCTTGCTGACCGCCCCGCTGTCTCCATCAGCCGCCGCTGAACTGCCGCAGCCCGCCAAAATACCCATTGCCATAAGAACTGATAACCCTATACCTAATCTTCGTTTCATAGTTCCCCATCCTCCCTTATATCTCATATACAAGAACCCCAAAGGGCTCCAGTTTGATCGTCCCGCTTTCTTCATTTCCGGTCAGCACATTTTTCATTGTCCTTCTCAGCTGGATCTCCGTCCACTTATCTTCATAATTCAGTATGAACAGGCAGGCTCCCCGATCCCCTTCCCTGACAGCGGTCTCACACCATTCCGGCACGCTGGCCCAACAGCTCAGGCCGCTGCTGACCCCGGCTGACCGAAGCAGGGTTTTTACAGTCTTGCAGTCAAAGGCAGCCCCAAAGTAATATGCTTCACCTGCACCGGTACGTTTCCTGACAATGGCCGGACTTCCCTGGTAATAACCGGAGCAGTAGGTTGCAACTATTTCACATGCCTCATCCACAGGTGTCAGTATATCATGAAACAGCGGCATGTAAATCTTCTGCCCGTCCATCTGGGCATACTGGTCCGTGGAATCCGGCATAACAGCTGTAAAATCCAGGATATGGATCCCAAACAGATCCGTCATCCGGATGGGCATGATCTCCATGGGACACCTTCCGTTCATATCCTTATATCCCGTCCTGGCGCCAGTAATGAACTTGCCCCCGCCTTCCACATATTCCCTGATCACCTGTACCAGGGCTGGATTTACTATGGTCATGTGGGGTGCAAATACCACTTCATACTGCTGCAGGGTGTGTACATCCATTTCCGGGGTGACGGTGACATAATCAAAGGGGATATGTTCCTCCTGAAGCGCCTGGAAAAGTCCAAGGTGGGAGTATCTTCTTAAGGGTCCATGCCACACATCCGTTTCCCCATCCCATTCATTATCATAATCATACAGGATAGCTGCCTTTGCCTGATATCTGCTTCCCGCCATGCCGCTTATTTTCTTTATATCCTTGGACAGGTTCCTGATCTCCTCCAGCCTCCGGTTGTCCAGATTGTCATAGCCCAGGATCCCATGCCAGTATATCTCCGTCCCAAAGGAACAGGTCCTCCAGCGGAAGTAACTTACAAAATCAGCGCCGTTGGCAATGGACTGGAAGGTCCACAGCCGGATCTGGCCGGGCTTTGCCGAGGGCGCCACCCTGAAATTATACCATCCTCCGGGGCCTGACTGCTGTTCCATGATACCGAATCCCTTTCCGGTCCCCCGTGCCCTGGCCAGGTTCATGCTCCACTTTCTGTCCTTCAGATGATCGGCTCCCTCCATTAACCCGAACTCAGGATAGCTGTCATATGTAATGAAATCCAGCGCCTCATTGACCATCCTGTTATAATCCACGTGTCCGAACAATCCGTTGGTTGTGACAAACACATGGTCCGGCAGGTATTGTTTCAGGATCTCATACTGTAATCTGCAATAGGAGATACAGCTTTCCGAGAAAAACCGGACGGCATCCAGCCTGAGATGGGGATTACAGGTATCCCTCTGTGTGTGGCGCGGCAGGTACACCTGCTCCCATTCCGTATAAGTCTGGTTCCAAAACACGGTTCCCCACGCGCTGTTCAGCTGCTCCAGGGTGCCGTACCGTTCCTGTAAAAATGTGCGGAAGGCTTCATGGTCGGATTCGGAATAAAACTCATTGGTGACACAGTTTAATTCATTATCAATCTGCCATCCGATGATGCATTTGTGTTCCCCATAGTGTCTGGCCAGCTGTTCCGTGATGATCCTGGTCTTATCCCTGTATATGGGGGAATTATAATTGTAATGTCTTCTTGCCCCATGATACTGTTTCCTGCCATCCAGGTCCACGGCCAGCACCTCAGGATATTTTAGCGTAAGCCATGCCGGCGGGGTCGCCGTGGGAGTACAGAAGATAACCTTGATATCCGTTGTCCGGACCACATCCAGGAAACGGTCAAAAAAGCTGAAATCAAATACCCCTTCCTGGTTCTCAAATTTGTTCCAGGCAAACTCCCCGATCCGGATCATTGTTATCCCGGCATCCCTCATACGCCTTAGATCCTCCGGCCATAATTCCTCTTTCCAGTGTTCCGGATAATAACACACCCCTAATGTTATCTCGTTAAAATATGACACTTTATTACCTCCCTTCTGCTGTTGTGTACGCTCGGAGTCTCAGAGAGTACACCTGTTGATGTCATTATAGTAAAAACAGGGCCGGGCTGAAACACAGAATACAAACCTAAAATGTTGAAAAAACAAACCACAAAAAGCAGTCCGGAAGCCGGAGTGCCCGGAGGCGGGTCTGGCGGCTGGACTGCCGCCAGCGTACAGGGAATTCGCCGGAATACAAGAGTGCGGTCACCATACGAAAATGCCGCCGGCACACAATGGTACCGGCGGCATCCTGCAGTTCCCTGTGAACCGCATTTCCCCGTGATCAAGATTCATCCATTATAAAAAACTCTGTTACAAAGAACCTCCGCTATAAATATCCTTCGTTTTTCCGCAGAAATTCTTCCATCCCCTGCTGTGACAATGGTTTTGAGTAATAATACCCCTGTATCTGCTCCACCCCAAAATCGATCACCAGCTGCCTCTGCTCCTCGGTCTCCACCCCCTCCGCCACCACGGCCATCCCAAGGTCCTTAAAGGTTTCCACCAGATGCTTTACCGCCAGGGCCGATGTCTGATTGTCCATGGATGCCCACACAAGGCTTTTATCCAGCTTTATGGTTCCAAAGGGAATGCTGATAACAGTGGCAATATTGGAGTATCCTGTCCCAAAATCATCCAGACCCATTATGATGCCGTGGCGTTTCATCTCAATGGCAAAATCCGTCACCACCTGGGGGTTCTCCGCCAGCGTGCTCTCTGTAAATTCCAGCTTCACCATGGACATAGGGGTCCCGTTGCGCTGTATGATATCCAGTACCTTTGCGGTCAGGTCCGGCTGTGAAAACTGGATGGCCGAGAAATTCACATGGATGGCTTCAATGGGAAGCCCCTGTGCCCGGAGGCGGTTGATGTATTTACACACCTTGTCCAGGATCAGATAGGTCAGTTCAATGATAAGGCCTGTCTCCTCAGCAATGGGGATAAATTCCGAGGGATACACCGGGCCGATGGGAGTGTTGTTCATCCTCATAAGGGATTCTGCATACATGAATTTCCCTGAATCCACACAATAGATGGGCTGATAGTACATCTCCACATCCCCGCCGGCCAGCTGATCCTTCAAGATCTGGATGATCTGTTTTCTCCGCTCCAGTTTTCCCAGCATACTGCGGTCGCAGTATAGGACCTCCCCATATTTTCCGGTTTTGGCCTGGTAAACAGCATACTCAATGGCGCTCACCGCTTTCTCCAGCGTGTTCACATACTCGGACCGCCTGACAATGCCTATGGCCACCGGCAGGATAAACTGATAATCCCGGTTTTGCCATGGCTTAGCCATGCGTTCCTGTATCTCACCCACGCACCGGCGGATGCGCTCCCCATCCCCGTCCGTGAACAGCAAGGCAAACTCATCCCCGCTGTACCGGTAGACATTTTCCCGGGGACCGATCTCACACAGGAACCGGCACACCGATTTAAGAAACTCGTCCCCGCTGTGCTGCCCGCATATGTTATTGACCTGACGGAAATCCCGGATCGACACCACCATCAGGGTAAATTCCTTGTCCGGATATTTCTTAAACATCAGGTCCAGCATATTCAAAAGCTCCTGGCGGTTGGGTACACCGGTCAGATAATCCATGGATATCTGTTTGTTCTGCAAATGTAGGTAGATGATCAGAAGCGCACATGTGGCGGCGGAGCCTGACAGGATGATATCAGGATACAGCTGCTGGAACAGGATGACCAGCACGGCCAGCACCGGAAAAGCCGCCAGGATATGGAAGATCTGCCGGTCAATCTTATGCCGGTTCCTGACCGCCACCACAATACATGCAATACAGTATGCGTAAAAAATCAGATAGGTCAGGAAAATGCAGCCGCCTCTCACATATCCCTGGTCGCTGTTTATGGCAAACATACATCCTGTAAACGAATTGGACAATACCAGCATGGTATAAAGGACTGCGGGAATACTTCCGGCCAGGATCATCTGCCTTAATCTGGGGCGCTCCTCATATATGATGGAGACCACATAAAGATAATAGATCAGGCCCATTAAAGGAGTCAGTATAAAATAGACCGTGGTAACCGCCCAGGTCAGCCACAGGGGTGAGGGGATGTAACGGTACAGCATAAAGGTGGACAGGATGTTGCTTGTCATGGCCGCAAAGGTGATGGTCAGGCATCCCTGGAACATCCTGTTCTTCAGGCTCGGAATATGGCTGCCTTTTCGGGAATATACCCATATGATTCCCAGGATAACCAATGATATTGTTTCCGGAGCAATATTCCACTTCACCGTTTCCACCTGCCGTTTCCCACATGTTCGTGTTCTTATCTCTTAATCATATACTAAAATCCCATTTACAGCAATATCCATTTTGTGAACAGTCCTTCCTGTACTTAAAAATGTGCAAAATCTTTTAGTTATTCTAAAAATTTTTGTTGATAAACTCCTGGAAGTTTGTTACAATCCATTTAGGAGGGATTTATTTTAACCAAAAAATAGGAGGGTATTATGAATCAAATGTTACTTATAGTCCCCATCATAGGACTGCTGGGGCTTCTGTTTGCCATCATGTTAAGGCTGCATGTTATCAAGCAGGATCCCGGTAACCAGAAAATGAGGGAGATCGCTGACGCCATTGCAGAAGGCGCAAGGGCTTTTCTCACCTCAGAGTACCGTATACTTATTGTCTTTGTTGCATTGTTGTTTATTGTCATCGGCTTTGGAACAGGCAGCTGGGTCACTGCAGGATGCTTCCTGGTGGGAAGTTTCTTTTCCACAGCAGCCGGCTATCTTGGAATGAGCGCTGCCATCCGCGCCAACTGCCGTACCGCCAATGCGGCCCGCACCTCAGGCATGCGCAGCGCCCTGGCACTTGCATTTTCAGGCGGCAGTGTCATGGGAATGGCTGTGGTCGGCCTTGGACTGATGGGGGTTGGAGCCCTCTATATGATCACACGGGACGTGTCCGTCCTCTCCGGCTTCAGCCTGGGAGCATCCTCCATCGCCCTTTTTGCCCGTGTGGGAGGAGGCATCTATACCAAAGCCGCGGATGTGGGCGCTGACCTGGTGGGAAAAGTGGAAGCAGGCATCCCAGAGGATGATCCCCGCAACCCGGCCGTGATCGCCGACAACGTGGGCGACAATGTTGGTGATGTGGCAGGAATGGGCGCTGACCTGTTTGAATCCTATGTGGGTTCCCTGATCTCCGCACTGACCCTGGGCCTTGTATTCTATCAGGAATCCGGCATCATTTTCCCACTGCTGCTCTCCGCATGCGGCATTGCGGCTTCTATCATAGGAACCCTGCTTGTCAAGGCCATCGGGGGCACGGATCCCCACAAGGCACTAAAGACAGGGGAATACAGCGCTACCGCACTGGTTGTTATCGCTGCACTGGCGCTGAGCCGCACCTTTTTCGGCAATTACCTGGCTGCCCTGACCGTGATCACCGGCCTGTTTGTGGGTGTGCTCATTGGATTTGTCACTGAGATCTATACGTCAGGGGATTACCGGTTTGTAAAAAAAGTGGCCGGCCAGTCTGAGACAGGTTCCGCCACCACCATTATCAGCGGCCTGGCAGTGGGTATGCAGTCCACCGCTGTTCCCATCCTTCTGGTATGTATCGGCATCCTGATCTCCAACCGCCTTATGGGACTTTACGGAATTGCCCTGGCCGCAGTGGGTATGCTGTCAACCACCGGAATAACAGTTGCCATCGATGCTTACGGACCCATTGCAGACAATGCGGGAGGTATAGCGGAAATGGCCGGACTGGACAAATCCGTCCGTGAGATCACCGATAAGCTTGACTCCGTGGGAAACACCACGGCTGCCATCGGCAAGGGCTTTGCCATTGGCTCCGCTGCCCTCACCGCACTGGCCCTGTTCGTATCCTATGCCGAGGCAGTTAAGCTCACCACCATTGATATCCTCAATGCCCATGTCATTGTGGGCCTTTTCATCGGCGGGATGCTCACCTTCCTCTTCTCTGCCATGACCATGGAATCCGTATCCAAGGCAGCTCACCAGATGATCGAGGAGGTGCGCCGCCAGTTCCGTGAGAATCCGCAGATCCTTCAGGGAAATGCCCGCCCCGACTACGCTTCCTGCGTGTCCATCTCCACCACGGCTGCCCTCAGGGAAATGTTCCTGCCGGGACTTATGGCAGTGCTGGCGCCCCTGGCCACCGGAATTATCCTGGGACCGGATGCCCTGGGCGGTCTTCTCACCGGTTCCCTTGTCACCGGCGTCCTCATGGCAATCTTTATGTCCAACTCCGGCGGAGCCTGGGACAATGCAAAGAAATACATAGAGGAGGGCAACCACGGCGGAAAGGGAAGCACGGCCCACAAGGCAGCTGTAGTAGGTGACACGGTAGGCGATCCATTTAAGGATACCTCAGGACCTTCCATCAATATCCTGATCAAACTGATGACCATTGTGTCCCTTGTTTTCGCCCCTCTGTTCCTGCAATACGGAGGATTGATTTAAGTGAATGATACACATACTGAATGATACACACAACAAGGAAAGGGTTCCGGCAATTTTGTCCGGAACCCTTTTTGCGATACTCTTTCCACTATAATTTTTCTATCCGGACTTATTCCTGTCCCAATTCTTCCCCATTGGTCTCAATCACATGACGGAACCAGTCAAATGATTTCTTCTTATACCGCTCCCCGGTACCGCTTCCGTCATCCTCCTGATCCACGTAGATAAAACCATACCGCTTTTTCATCTCCCCTGTGGTGGCGGAAACCAAATCAATAGGCCCCCACATAAGGTATCCGAAGCATTCCACATCATCCTCCTCAACCGCCAGTTTCAGCTGCTCCAGGTGAAGCCTCAGGTACTCAATGCGGTAGCTGTCATCCACGGTCTTGTCCTCACTCAGGAAATCCACCGCGCCCAGACCGTTCTCCGTAACGATCAGGGGTTTCCCGTACTTTTTGTACACTGCGTTCAGCAGATAGCGCAGTCCCTTGGGATCAATGGACCACCCCCACCTGCTCTGCTCCAGGTATGGGTTCTGCACACCCCCAAACAGGGTCTCCTCCCCCTCTTCCCCATCATGATGGCCCACGCTGGAGGAGTAGTAATTGACGCCGATAAAGTCAATGACGCCCTGTTTAAATGCTTCCTCATCCTCCTCTACACCCTCCGGTACAATGCCCATTTTTTCGTATTCCTTCAGCTTATACCTGGGGAAATATCCGTTGCACATGGCGTCCACCTGATAAAAATCCCGGTACATTTCCTTAAATGCCTGGAACGCATTCTCCGGTTTACAGTTATAGGCGTACACGGGTTGAAGGCCGAACACACATCCGATCTGGTTATCCGGGTCCACCCTGTGGCCCAGTTCCACTGCCTTCACCCCTGCCGCTGTCATATTATATCCCACCGCGGCCAAGGTCCTGGCAGGTTCTTCCATCTGTGAAAACTTAAGGCCCGCAATGATATAAGTGAAAATATCCGATGCCTCTGTGGCCGGATCAATATGGTTCATCTCATTAAACGTGACCCAGTACCTGACCTTTCCCTTCAGTGCACGGAACATGGTCTCACAGTACTTCAGATAAAAGTCAATCACTTTCCTGTTGGTCCAGGAACCATATTCCGTCACCAGATGATAAGGCATTTCAAAGTGATACAGGGTAACCATGGGTTCGATCCCCTGCGCGCGCAGTTCATCCACCACGGACCTGTAGTACCGGATCCCCTCCTCATTGGGCTGTTCCTCGTCACCCATGGGATAGATCCTGGACCAGTCCACAGAGATCCGCAGTGTCTTAAACCCCATCTGGGCAAAGAGACCAATGTCCTCCCTGTACCGATGGTAAAAATCAATTCCCCTGTGGGAGGGATAATACTTTCCCTCCTCTATCTCCGTACAGATTTCCCTTGGAACTTCATGGGAGCCGCTGGTCACCAGATCCATAATAGCGGTTCCCTTTCCGCCCTCCTGCCAAGCGCCCTCACACTGATGGGCCGCTATACTGCCTCCCCATAAAAAGTCTTTTCTCATCCTTATCAGCTCCTTTACGTTCTAAAACACAACACTGAGGCACTCTTCATCCAGATGGATATTCTCAGCCGTAGTGGGGATCACATCCAGGAACTGGGCCGTGTTGGTGATAATGACCATGACAGTGGTATCATACCCTTCTGTCTCAATGGCCTTCATGTCCGCTTCCACCAGAAGCTGTCCCCGCTCCACACGCTGCCCCTGCTCCACATGGGCGGTAAAATATTTACCGTCCAGCTGGACCGTATCGATCCCGATATGGACCAGCAGCTCCACGCCGGAATCGCTTTTGATCCCAATAGCGTGTTTGGTGGGGAACAGGCATACCACCTGTCCGCTTACAGGAGCGTAGACCTGATCGGCCGCCGGCTTGATTCCGATCCCCTTTCCCATGGCGCCGCTGGAAAATGCCTTGTCATTTACCTGTGAAAGCAGAACCACGGTTCCTTCCGCCACAGTGCTCAGAAGTTCCTTCTGAAGCCCGCTGGTATCCGCCGGTACAGGAGCTGCATCCGGGCTGACTGTACGCTCTTTCTCCGTCTCCCCCCCGGGCGCGCACAGAACAAATCCCGCAATGGCCGCTGCCACGAATCCGATGAGCACGGCCGCTATCATGTAATAGAAATTGTTAAAATCATTTACCCCGATATAGGAGGGAAGTCCGGCCAGTCCCCATGCCATGGTATATGTTTTTACCTGCATAAGGCCTGCAAACAGTCCTCCCAGACCTCCGCCGAATATAACGGCCAGGAACGGACGGCGGTATTTTACAAACACACCGAACACGGCCGGCTCTGTGCAGCCTAAGATCGCGGAAAAGCTGACCGTACCAAACAGTTCTTTCTGTTTTGGATCCTTTGCCCGGAGGAAGTATCCGAACATGGCGCCGCCCACAGCAATATCGGAAATGGTGCAGGCTGCCAGGAACAGGGGGTCATAACCCATTTCAGCCAGGAATGCCATGACCACGGGCATGATAAAGTTTCCGGCTCCCATCATGATCAGGAACGGCTGGATGGCCGCATAGAAGGCCACCACACTCCAGTTGCCCAGCGTATTGGCCAGGAAGGTGCATACAAAGCTGATCCCCTCCCCGATCCAGGTCCCGATAGGGCCAAAAAACATTAGGGTAACAGGGAGGGTGATCACCAGGGTCAGTACCGGGATCAGAAAATACTGCAGCAGATTAGGGATGACCTTTTTCAGAAACGCCTGCACATATCCCATAAACCATACGGCCAGCAGGATGGGAATAAAGGAACTGGAATAGGTAATGGCAGGAAGGGGGATTCCAAACACACTGAGCCCTTCCACCCCGTTAATGGAGGAGGACAGCAGGGTTGCCGCCAATGCCACGGCCAGATACGGGCTGGCGTTCAGACGCTTGGCACATGCCATGGCCATAAAAATGGGGAGGAAAAAGAACACGGCTCCCCTGATGGAATCCAGCACAATATAGGTTGGACTGTCCGCTGATACCAGCCCTGTCAGGGCTACCAGGGACAGCAGTCCTGCCAGCATGCCCGCTGCGATAATGGGCTCCAGCAAAGGTGTCATGGATTCCGACACCAGGTCCAGGGCCGCCTTAAAGGGATTCTTCTTTCCTTTGGGCTGCGGATCCCCGGTCTCACTGCCAAGTCCCAGCATGGCGGTCAGCTCCTCGTGTACCTCCGATACCTGGGTTCCGATGATGATCTGATATGCCACATCATTGGATACCACGTCAATCACCCCATCCAAAGCCTTGATCTCATCTGTTTTCGCCAGGCTCCGGTCCTTCAGTGTAAAACGAAGCCTTGTCATGCAGTGCACCACTGCGCTGATATTATTTTTTCCGCCCACTAAGCGGATGATCGATTCATTTAATGCCTGATATTTCATGGCTTTTACTCCTTTTTTTCATTTCTGTCCGCGACCCTGTGTATATGCAGGATCAGATATGTTTCCTCATCAATTGTAAGTTCCATTTTAAAACTGTCTTTAATGTACGCCCTGATCTTCACCGCACACTCATAGGCTCTTGGGTACAGGACCCTCACCTGGGAATTCAACGCCTTGTCATTGTCCTCAAATACCTGTCCGGTCTGAAGCCGCTGGATAAAATACTGCAGATGGGTAATGAGCCGCATATAATTCACTGACGACTCGTCCAGGCGCAGGCTGTAATGGTATTGTATGATGGACAGGATATCTTTTAACACCTGCATGGCCTCTATGGTCTCCTTCAGATCGTGTCCCTCTGACTGGAGATTGACAAAATGAAGGGCAATGGAAACCGCCTCATCCTCAGGAAATCCCACGTCAAAGCGCTGGTTCATCAGATTCAGGGCATGCAGGCCGATCTGGAAATGTTTCGGGTAGAATTTCTTCACCTCCCATGTCAGGGGGCTGCGGATAAACTGCCCTTTTCCCGCCCTTTTCAGGGCAAAGTCAATATGGTCCAATAAAGTCAGATATAAATAATCATTTGCCTTCTGCCCCAGCAGGGTCTCGCCAAAAGCAATGACATTGTTGGCAATGTTCAGATACTCTTCATCTGTATTGGCAAGCAGGTAACTGAAATGCTCCAGCATATCATTGGAATCCAAAACATATGTTTTTTCGATTTCCTCTTCCCCTATCGACTGGCCAGCCTTTTTTCTGAATGATATGCCCTTGGAGTAGACGATCAGCTCACTGCCCCCTTTTTTTACCACTGCAACATTGTTATTTAAAATCTGACTTATCTTCACAATAGATCCTCCTTTCCAGAAAAAAAAACTCAAACTACACGGAAAATAAAAATTTTCAGTGTAATCTGAGTTCTGCCTGCATACCAGTAACATACTCACTTCGTGACTCCCTAGTCACATAAGTTTTCTTTTCTAAGTTTTTCTCTGGTTTTAATTCTATATAATAATTCCTGCAATGTCAAGTCCTTTTTCTTATGTAAAATGATCATCATTCATCAAATATACTGACAATCTCACCATTGAGTATCCGGTTCATATTTTTAACCGCGCAAAAATTGCCGCACATGGAGCATGTATCTTCCTTTTCCGGTTTTGCGGATTCCCTGTAGCTCCTGGCCTTTTCAGGATCCAGGGACAATTCAAACATCCGCTCCCAGTCCAGATTCTTGCGGGCAGTGCTCATCTCATGATCCCACTGGGCAGCCCCCTTGATCCCCTTTGCAATATCCGCCGCATGGGCCGCGATCCTGGATGCAATGATTCCCTCCTTTACATCATTTACATCTGGCAGCCTCAAGTGCTCTGCCGGAGTCACATAGCAGAGAAAGGATGCGCCGCTGGCCGCTGCCAGGGCTCCCCCAATGGCTGCTGTTATATGGTCATATCCAGGGGCAATATCTGTTACCAGGGGGCCCAGTACATAGAACGGCGCTCCCTTGCAGATGGTCTGCTGTATCTTCATATTGGCCTCGATCTGGTTTAACGGCATATGTCCCGGTCCTTCGATTATAATCTGAACATTCTTATCCCACGCCCTCTGTGTAAGCTCACCCAGCGTTACCAGTTCCTCTATCTGTGAAATGTCCGAGGCATCAGCGATACATCCCGGACGACAGGCGTCTCCCAGGCTCAGGGTCACATCATATTCCTGGCAGATATCCAGTATCTCGTCAAAATGCTCATAAAAGGGATTCTCCTGTCCGGTCATCTCCATCCATGCAAAGATGATGGAACCTCCCCTGGACACGATATTAGTCAGACGCTTCGCCTTCTTAAACCGATCTGCCGTTCTCCTGTTGATCCCAATATGGATGGTCTGGAAATCCACGCCGTCCTCCGCATGCATTTTTACAATATCGATCCATTCCCGGGATGTGATATCCTTTAAGGGCTTATGGTAATATACCACCGCATCATAGATGGGGACCGTGCCGATCATGGCCGGGCATTCCCTGGTCAGTTTCTTCCTGAAGGTACGGGTATCCCCAAAGGAACTGAGATCCATAATAGACTCTGCCCCCATCCGCACTGCATCATTTACCTTTTCCAGTTCCATGTTGAGATCCATGCAGTCCCTGGATGTGCCCAGATTTACATTGATCTTTGTTTTCAGCATGGAGCCGATCCCATTTGCCTCCAGGCATTGGTGGCGTTTATTGGCGGGAATGGCCACTTTGCCTTCCGCCACCAGCTTCATCAGCTCTGCAATATCAAACTTCTCCTTTTCAGCCACCTTTTTTAATTCCTTTGTCTGGATGCCCCTTCTGGCTGCATCCATCTGCGTTGTGTAGTTCATGATTCTCCTCCTTATTTTCTTTTGTGGAAAATAAAAATGGCCCGCTCCGTTAAGGAATGGGCCATGAATCACTCATGCTGTACAGCAACCTCGCATATTCCGCGCGATTCCTGTATGTTCCATATTTCCCTACGTTGGCATTATCCAAATCAGGTATAATAGGTCGAAGTTCGATTACTTCCTCTCAGCCTGCGCTACAAGCTCCCTGTTGTAATTGTATCGGACGTGTACATTGGATACCGGGTCCAAATTTATATATCCTTTACCAGTTTATTCGGTAATTCCCTATCTGTCAACCCCTTTTTTCACATCTCAGGCTTCAGATTCACCCGTTCTCCGGGAGGGCAGACGGTGCTTATCCCCCCATGCACACATCATATCCAGAATGGGGATCAGTGACCTTCCCCGCTCTGTCAGGCTGTATTCCACTTTCGGCGGGATCTGGGGATACTCCTCCCTGTGTACCAGCTGGTCGCTCTCCAGTTCCTTCAGGGTGACGCTCAGTGTCTTATATGATATCTCACCAATATACTTTTTCATCTCATTAAAGCGCACCACACCAAATTCCATTAAAGTGTAGAGGATCGTCATCTTATATTTTCCATTGATCAGAGACAGGGTATAGCTGAAACCAGTGTCTCCCAGACATGCCTGGGATATACGGCATTTTTCCATTTCACACTCTCCTCTAGGTAAGTATATAACTTTTAGTTTAGTATCTAACTTTAAAGTTAGTATCTCACCTGAATGTTCGTACTTGCTTTTTATAATGGTACTGTTAAAATTATAATATGTTGTAATGGAAAAGTCAATGGACCATAAAGCAGACGATTCCAGTATTAACACTAAAAAGGAGATTTATGAATACAGTACAATCTAAAAAGCACACCACGACACAGGCGGACATGCACGACACACAAAGCAGACAATACACGGTTTCAGGAAATACGGCTCTTTCTAAGGAATGGGAACTGAATATTCCCAGCATCATCCATACCAGTCCTTTGGAATTCAGGAAACTGACCATACATGACCGCACCTGGGCTGCTCCCATTCTGGCAGCGGAAGACAGTCTGGCATCCGATGGATGCTTTGGGACCTTCTTTCTTTGGGGCAGCGCATATGGAATGACGGCAGCCAGGATCGACAACAGGATGATCCCAAAGTATAGCACAAAGGAGGGGCTGTTCTTTTCCTTTCCATCGGGCAGCGGTCCCCTCAAACCGGCAATCCTTCAGATGAAACGGTTGTCAGAACAGCAGGGACAGCCCCTTTTGATCAGGGGCATGACCGAAGAGCAGAAAAACCGCCTGGAAAAAGAGTTCCCGGCCCAGTTCACCTTTGAGGAGGTTCGCAGCAGTGCGGATTATATTTACGAAGCAGAAGTCCTTGCAGGGCTGGGCGGCAAAAAACTGCACAATAAGCGCAACCACTGCAACCGGTTTGAACAGGAGTGCCCGGACTGGCGCTTTGAACAGCTCGGCAAAGAACATGCCAAATCCTGCCTTGATCTGCTAAACAGCTGGGAAGAAGATCACAGTGGGCAGGAAGGCGGTATGGCCGAGGCGGAAAAAGAAGCCATTCTGACAGCCTTTAAGCATTACGACCAGCTGGGGCTGGAAGGCGGCGTCATCTATGGCGGGGACCGTCTGCTGGCATTTACACTGGGGGAGCCTGTTGGCAGGAACGGGTTTGATGTAAGGTTTGAAAAAGCCGACATCTCAGTCCACGGCACATACCAGATGATCAACCGGGAATTTGTCCGCCATCTTCTTAAGACCCATCCGGGGCTTCGCTATATCAACCGGGAAGAAGATATGGGCATGGAAAACCTGAGAAAGGCAAAGGAGTCCTATTATCCGGCCTTTATGCTGAATAAATATGCGGCCCGCTGGTAATCAGCGGACCGCCCTCCGGGGCCCATTGAACCAACTGCGCCTTTGCCAGCCCGTTTGATCATCATTGGCAGAACGCCGTTTGAAATCATGTGTATAAGATCCCCTTGTCCACTGAGGGTAGCATCTGAATATAGATACGTCAAGATTAAAATTCCTGTCTTATAAAAAGGGACTTATAAAAAAGGGACATCAGACATGATATCCCTTTTTTGCCGCCCACCGAAACATTCCCTGGGGCAGTTCAAACACAAATACAATCCCCAGCACAATGGCAACCGCCACCTTCACCGCCTCATATCCCGTATATACGGCCAGGCGGAGCTGTTCTGTCACCAGATAGTACGCGGTCCAGTAAATACCTGCCCCGGGCACCAGAGGGAAGATGCCTGATACAAGGAAAATGGTAACCGGACACCTGTTTCGCACAGCGGCGGACCTGGACAGGAAAATCACCACCACCGTGGCAATAAAGGATGCCCCCGCCGGTCCGCAGCCGCCGGATGTTGTCAGCACATATACGGCCCATCCGGCTCCTCCAATGGCCCCGCACCATGGGTAGAATACCCTTGGGACTCCAAACAGAAGAGAAAACGACACCGTCCCCACCATGGCAACACAAATCTGCAGTATCATAGCAGCGTACCCCCCTTCAGCCATCCGATCACGGTGAATCCCACGCCCACACCTATGGCAATGCAGAAAAACACCAAAAGGGCGTCCAGCATACGGACCGATCCTGATATATAATCACCATTGGCAATATCCCTGATGGCATTGGTAAAGGGCACTCCGGGTATCAGCGGCATGATGGAGCCGATCACCATATAGTTGAGATGCTGCCCCACCCCCAGAAGATACATGGCGCTGCACAGGATGGTGACCAGTGCCCCGCCGCTGATATTTGCCACGATCTTGGACAGATGAGGGCCGCTGACATACAGCACATACAGATACAGGGCCAGTCCTGCTAAAAGTGCAACAGTGCTGTCCCAGGGACTCCCTCCAAACAGATAGCAGAATGCGGCACTTCCGCAGCCGGATGCCATCACCTGCATAAGCCGGGTCTTACCCGGCATTCTTTTTATATCCTCCAGCCTTTCCCCCACTTCTTTTATGGTATATCTTCCTTCCTCTATCTCTCTGGAAAGCTGGTTTACAGCCGCCACACGGTCCAGATGGGTTCCGCTGACCGGAATGTGCTCCACCTTTGCAAAAAACGACTCGTTCCTGTCCCCTACCGTTGTAAATATACCATTGGAAAGCACAAATGCATTTCCGGAACGGACACCATAATAGTTGCAGATCCGGTCCATGGTTTCTTCCACCCGGGAGATCTCGGCTCCATTTTCCAGCAGCAGATGACCTGCCTGAAGCGACACCTCCATGACTTCCTTTTCCCTGTTCTCCTCCACTTCCCCACTTTCCTCCTAATAATCCCACCGGTGAAAATCCTGAATCAGGATGCCGGACGTTCCTATCTGTTCTTTTGTGTATTCCGAAAGATCCATATGCTCTGCAAGCCTTCGGTCCACAATGGCAAAGGGTATGGTCTTAGGGACCTTCCCCTGCTCTATGGCTGTAAGCCCCACACTGGCATCATCTGCTTCAAGGCCTGTCTGAATAGCCTTTACCGGATCAAATTTCCAGATTTCCCCTGCACATTCGACCACATCCTGTACCCTGTCACCTATAAAGGAACAGGATCCTTCCGCTTTCAGCATTTCACTTTCAGGGATGATGATTTCAAAACTGAACTGTCCGTCTTCCGGATAACGGTTCATCCAAAATCCCCTGACATGGGAAAATCCCCTGTAATCAAACAAGATCTGCTTGTAATTATGAAGATATGTTTCCGTGAACCCCAGTTTAAAATCCTGCTCCAACAGCCTCTGGTTAAAGGCGGCTATCTCCGCAAAGCTGTTATCCTCCGAATTCCAGTAACCGCTTTTAAATATAAGGCCGGCCTTTTCCAAAGCCGTATGAAAATCCATTACAAACAAGGGATAGAGGTCCTCTCTCTGAAACTGGATACTCAAATTAAAATATGCCGGCATGACCATACACCTCCCCGCTTAGCCAGCTGTATTATTCATGTCTCTTCAGTTCAGGCACGTCAGGTCTTGCATAATGCCCCCAAACATCAAATTCCATAGGGATGCACAACACAGCTTCCGTCCCTGCATACGGTTGGGGGAAGCTTTTGAATCTCATCCGGGTATGCAGCCGGCCAAAAATCAGCCGCAGCCATGGGTGTGGAGGAGAATCCGAACGTACGCTCTTAGCTTACCACATTTTTATCCCATATTCTACATTGCCTGTATGGAATCGGGAAATATATATGACAGAAAGCAGGACGTACAGACAGATTGTTTTTCTTCTGCCTGTACGTCCTGCCTGTTAATTCTACGGATCCTGCCTTCCGTCCCTCAACTATTATGTCTCTCAAACCCCAGATACCTGGTCCCCTGAAACTTCAATGTCCCGGTATCTCCCTCTGCCAGCATCCCATATTCCGAACCGCTCACGGACAGTTCCATCCGGTCACCGCTTTCCACCTCAAATGTAACATAATAACTGGTGGATGAGGAGGAATGGAATCCGTGGGCTCCTGTCATATCCCCTGCATTGGCATGCTGGCGGCGGACCACGTTGGTGCGTTTTGCCGTTACCCGGGCTGTCACGGATAATCTGGGAGAATGGTTGTTTTTATTCCACTGCCCGATCCCCCGAACGGCTCCAACCACAAACATTACAATAATAATGGTGAATATAAGGAAAAACAGAATATCAAACCCGCCTCCCCAAAAGAACGAATCCATATACATGATCCATCCACCTCCTGCTGCAAAATTAATGATCCCGCATATGGTTAAATATTACCATATGGCCGCTTCCACAATATTACTATTTATTTACGTTATTCTAAATTTTTCCTGTAACATTGCGTCATCTGGCTTGTATTGTGCGCAGGTTTGTGATAAAATTAATTAAACCATTAGTTTAATTAATTAACTGTATGGAAAATCCCCGCCGGGAGGAAAAGATGGGACGAAGAAAAAAAGAACCGGAGCATGTGCACCGTGAGGCCATTGCCTCTGCCGCCGAAGACTTGTTCGTGCACAAAGGGATACAGGCTGCCACCATGGATGACATTGCTAAAAAATCCGGCTACAGCAAGGCAACCCTGTATGTGTATTTTGCAAACAAGGAGGAAATCGTGGGATATCTTGCCCTAAAAAGCATGAAACTTCTCTGTCAAAGCCTTTCCGACAGCGCTTTAGGGCAGGGAACCATAAGGGATAGGTACAACAGCATATGTACCGCACTGTGGAAGTACCATGAACAGTATCCTCTGTATTTTTCCTTTACCCTGAGCGAGATCAATGTGGATTTTGATCACGGTGACTTTCTTCCGGTGGAAAAGGAGATTTACCAGGCCGGGGAACAGATCATCGAAATCATTGCCTCATTTATACGTGAAGGGATGGAGACCGGGGACTTTCTGCCCGATCTGCCGGTTCCGGAAACTGTTTTTTTATTCTGGTCAGCGCTGTCAGGCCTGGTCCAGGTTGCCTCAAACAAACAGTTTTATCTTGAGAAAGCCATGCAATTGTCAAAGCAGCAGTTTTTGGATTTTGGATTTGATAAGTTGTACCGGATGATTGAAAGGAATGGTGTGATATGAAAAAAAGAATGGTCGCGCTTTTGGGAAGCCCCCATAAAACCGGCTCAACCGCATCCATGTTAGACTGTGCCGTAAAAGAAGCAATGGGAAATGGATGGGAGGTCACGGTAATCCATCTGTATGAGAAGCAGATCGGGTACTGCCAGGGCTGCCGGGCGTGTATGGATACCGGGATCTGTGTACATCATGATGACCTGCAGGAAATCGCCGGACTTATCAAATCCTGCGACCGTGTTGTACTGGCTGCCCCGACTTACTGGGCCAATGTACCAGCGGTTGTCAAGAACCTGTTTGACCGTCTCCTTGGAACCGCCATGGAAGAAATCGCTGCATTTCCCCGCCCCCGGCTTTCCCCCGGCCAGGGCTATCTGCTTTTGACAGCCTGTAACACTCCCTATCCTTTTTCATGGATCTTTGGCCAGAGCAGGGGGGCCATCCGGGCTATGAATGAATTTTTTAAGACTTCCGGCATGAAAAAACTGGGAACGGTTGCATTTGCGGGGGCAAAAGGAAGATCCCACCTGCCTGCCGGCATACAAAAGAGGATCATCCATGCCCTAAAGTAATTGCAGCACCTGATTTAACCGGATACCAGTTTTGCGATCTCCTCCGCACTTTTTCCGCAGCAGAGGCATCCGTCCACCATCACATTGGGAGCCGTACGGCAATGCTTTAAGCAGGACCTGGTTTTCAGATACACGGTCCCATCCCTGGATATCCCATCCCCGTTGATTCCCAGCTTTTGTTTTAGCTTCTGCAGGACATCCAGACTGCCCTTTGCTGCACAGTTTTTTCCGATACAGAAGACGATCTCATGCCTATAAGCGGATTCCTTTAAACTGGGAATCCGCTTTATGATGGCCTGTATGGTGGATACCTTTACATCTGCTGCCTGCGCCGCCATTTCCCGGAGTCCGGGACCGATACAACCGTTCACTTCCTGGAGTTCCCGCAGCATTTCCACGATCATTTCCTGGGAGGAACGGTTTTGCAGACCTGCATAGTAGTCCAGGATCTCATTTGTTTGGATCTCATTTTCCGTGTTGCTGTTTGACTGCATTTTCTGTCTCCTTATTTCCCTTATATCTTCTGCCACTCCCCATGGATTTATTCATTTCATTCTCCCGCCGTCTGAACAGTTACATTTTCATTATATTTCATCCCTTGTACTGTTCTAAATCAAAATGCCGGTGCATACAGGTTATCCCTGTCCGCCACACACCAATCTCATTCTGCCGCATAAGATATGGCAAAGAATACTTTGAAAGGTAACCTTATGTACAACAACACTTACAACCCTTCGCTGACGGAAGATCCTTACTACTATCCCACTGCCTATTCTGAATCTCATCCCCAGGCAGAAGACTCCGTTGAGTGGGTGTATTCACAGGAATTAGAACCTATCATACCTTACCCTGATGATGTCTTTGATGAGGTTGACGATATCCTGGAAGAGGCTGAGGACACCATATTAGAAGATTTTGACGATACCGTCTTTGATGATTCTGAGGATACCATGGAATTCACTGCCCAGGAAGGAATGGGACGCCC
>Ga0192241_10046_pt1 | contig 67146 bp, 64 predicted proteins | sample Koala_Koa27_I3_FD_131239 | JGI IMG/M metagenome (GOLD analysis project Ga0192241, IMG submission 131239) | Enriched cells from koala feces incubated with labeled cellulose particles, San Francisco Zoo, California, United States - Koala_Koa2-7_I3 ... | reverse complement strand
TCAGCAGATCCGTGCCTGAATCAGTGAAAGGACCGGAAAATGCGTCACCATCCACAGCAAAACAGATTCCGGATCCGGCACAGGGATCAGATCCAACAGGCACTGAGGAAGAAGCCTTAGGAAATACAGAGAACGGCCCGGCCGAAGTGCCGGATGAGGAACCGCTTTACCAGGCCGGCGCAGGGGAACTGTCCGAAACACCGGATAATGGTATGCATAAAAAGACATGGACCGGAGTTGCCGCAGCAGTCATTATCATAGCCTGTGCAGGCATTGGGCTGATTTTTTACCGAAGAAAAAAGAAATAAGCAATGACGAAACAATGATGAAAAAGACCTAAAAAACCTTGACGTCCTGGCATTTCTATGGTATAGTAGACGGGCGAATGGAAGAACTTAGGTCTTTTTTTTATGCTCAAAATTAAGTATCTAAGCAGCAAAATGTGAACTACGATAATATAAGTGGAGGTGGAAGTCGTGCGCACAAAGATTACACTGGCATGTACAGAATGCAAACAACGCAACTATAACATGACGAAGGACAAGAAAACTCATCCGGACCGTATGGAAACAAAGAAGTACTGCAGATTCTGCAAGAGACATACCATGCATAAGGAAACCAAGTAATCCTGTTCAGTAAAGGACGTGATAATATGGAAGAGAATACAGTATCTACTGTAGAAACCACAGAAAAAACGGCCAAGGCTGACAAGGCAGAGAAGAAATCAGCTAAGAAAGAGAAAAAGCCCAGCTTTTTCAAAGGGCTGAAAAAAGAGTACAAAAAAATCGTCTTTGCTGACAAGGAAACAGTAGCAAAACAGACAGTAGCAGTGCTTATCATGTCTATTTTTATCGGTGTGGTGATCGCTGTCCTGGACTTCGTTATGAAGTTTGGTTTGAGCTTTATTCTTTAATTCAAAGGCGAGGGTGAATGTATGTCAGAAGCACATTGGTATGTAGTCCATACCTACTCAGGTTACGAGAACAAAGTCAAGGTCGATATTGAGAAGACAATTGAAAACAGAAACCTTCAGGACCAGATCTTAGAGGTATCCGTGCCCATGCTTCCCGTAGTGGAGCTGAAGAACGGCGTGGAGAAAAAAGCTGACAAGAAGATGTTCCCGGGATATGTGCTCATCAACATGGTCATGAACGATGACACATGGTACGTGGTGCGCAACACCCGAGGTGTTACGGGCTTTGTGGGTCCGGGCTCCAAACCGGTTCCTCTGACAGAAGAAGAGATGGCCAGCCTGGGCTTCCAGAGAGAAGAAGATGTCTTAGTCGATTTTGAAGTAGGGGATATGGTAGTAGTTATCTCCGGTGCATGGAAGGATACTGTCGGTGCCATTAAGGCAATCAACGACAGCAAGAAAACCATCACAATGCATGTAGAAATGTTCGGCCGCGAGACACCGGTTGAACTGGGATTCGCTGAAGTCAAGAGGATGTAAGCGGATAAAAGCAACACACGGAATCAGCTTTTGCAGGGCAAGGGCTGGTGGGAGGGACATTCCCGACAATACCACATAATTTTAGGAGGTGCCTAAGATGGCAAAGAAAGTAACAGGATATATCAAATTACAGATTCCAGCTGGCAAAGCAACACCAGCACCACCAGTTGGACCGGCACTTGGTCAGCACGGTGTTAACATCGTTCAGTTTACCAAGGAATTTAACGCTAGAACAGCAGACCAGGGCGATATGATCATCCCTGTAGTTATTACCGTATATGCGGACAGAAGTTTCAGCTTTATCACCAAGACTCCGCCTGCAGCTGTACTGATCAAGAAGGCCTGCAACATAAAGACCGCTTCCGCAGTTCCCAACAAGAACAAAGTAGCTGTCCTTAAGAAGGCTGACCTTCAGAAGATTGCAGAGACTAAGATGCCAGACTTAAACGCTGCCAGCTTAGAAGCTGCTATGAGCATGATCGCAGGTACTGCAAGAAGTATGGGCGTTACCATCGAGGAATAAGAATTGGTGCATGGATCCGAAGACCCCTGAGCAAGGTTTTTGGATTAAAGTAAAGTCCACGATAGAAAAGAATCGTGGAACGATGCTGAAGCATTTTCCCGTTATATGAACGTGGGAGGGAGATTCCCCGTCAATACCACTAGGAGGTTATAAGAATGAAATCAGGTAAAAGATATGCAGAGGCTATGAAAAATGTAGACCGTACTGCACTTTATGACGTAGCAGACGCAATCGCATTAGTTAAAAAGAATGCATCTGCAAAATTTGACGAGACTGTAGAAGTCCATATCAGAACAGGATGTGACGGACGTCATGCTGACCAGCAGATCCGTGGCGCTGTTGTACTGCCTCACGGAACAGGCAAGACCGTACGTATTTTAGTATTTGCAAAGGGACCAAAGGCTGACGAGGCTCAGGCTGCAGGTGCTGATTACGTAGGTGCTGAGGAACTGATCCCAAGGATCCAGAACGATGGCTGGCTGGATTTTGACGTAGTAGTAGCTACTCCTGACATGATGGGCGTTGTAGGCCGTCTTGGCCGTGTGCTGGGCCCCAAGGGCTTAATGCCCAACCCAAAGGCCGGTACCGTTACCATGGACGTAACCAAGGCTATCAACGATATCAAAGCTGGTAAGATTGAGTACAGACTTGACAAAACAAACATTATTCACGTGCCAGTAGGAAAAGCTTCTTTCACAGAGGAGCAGTTAGCGGACAACTTCCAGACGCTTATTGATGTAATCGTGAAAGCGAAACCAAGCACAGTTAAGGGTGCATACCTTAAGAGCGTTACCCTGGCCTCTACCATGGGCCCTGGCGTTAAGCTGAATGTAGCTAAGCTGGTTAACTAATCGGTTGCAACCATATAGGTGCTGCCATGGATCTGATGCAGCCGCCGGCATAGTCGCGGTGGTCTCAGCCATGGCAGCATATTTTTATAAAATGAGGCTTGACATCAATCATACATTATGATATGATGCTACAGTATTGAATGCCCTGAGACAGCAGGTACCGTAAGGTGTAAGGCGTAACCGCCTGCCGAGGAACATACAAAACTCTGATTTTTTATGATGAGATTTTGCGAACCTCTCTGTCCATATGGCAGAGAGGTTTTTATGTTTAAATGATTCCATGCTATGACGGTTTTCAATGCAGAATAAAATAAGGAGGTAAACCATTCATGGCAAAAGTTGAATTAAAACAGCCAGTTGTAGACGAAATCAAGGGAGTGCTTGAAGGTGCTGTAGGCGCAGTGATCGTAGATTACCGCGGTCTGACTGTAGAGCAGGATACCCAGCTGCGTAAGAAGTTAAGGGAAGCTGGAGTAACCTACAAAGTATTTAAGAACACCCTGATCAAGCGTGCAGCAGAGGGAACCGAATTTGCAGCCCTTGAACCACAGCTGGAAGGACCGACAGCATTAGCAGTTTCCAAGGAAGATGCAACTGCTCCGGCAAGGATCTTAGCTGAATTCGCTAAGACAGCACCAAAGCTGGAACTGAAGGCATCCATCATTGAAGGAACCTACTATGATCAGGCCGGAACCCAGGTTATCGCTACTATCCCATCCAGGGAAGTACTTCTGGGCAAGCTGCTTGGCAGCATCCAGTCTCCTATCACCAACCTGGCTCGCGTTCTCAATCAGATCGCAGAGAAGAACGGTGGAGCAGCAGAAGCATAAGTTGCTTTTTTCTCATCTGTTCAGACAGTACAGGAGATCATCCGCTGTTTGGAATTAGAAGAAGAAACAGGTATCCGGCAGCATAAGGCTCCGGATTTAAGAAAAGAAACACAGAATATTTAATATTAAACAGGAGGAACATAAAATGGCAAAGTTAACAACCGCTGAGTTTATCGAAGCTATCAAGGAATTATCCGTATTAGAACTGAATGATTTAGTAAAAGCATGTGAGGAAGAGTTTGGCGTATCTGCAGCAGCAGGCGTTGTAGTTGCAGCAGCAGGTGCTGGCGCAGCAGCAGCTGAGGAGAAGACCGAATTTGACGTAGAACTGACTGAGGTTGGTCCTAACAAGGTTAAGGTTATCAAGGTTGTACGTGAAGTTACCGGCTTAGGCCTGAAGGAAGCTAAGGACGTAGTTGACGGTGCTCCTAAGGCTATCAAGCAGGGCGTTTCCAAGGAAGAGGCTGAGGACGTTAAGACCAAGTTAGAGGCTGAAGGCGCTAAGGTTACCCTGAAGTAATTTAACTTTATAATCATATGAAAACAGGTATCGGAGATGGATGGACAGCAGTTCAGCATTTCTCCGATACCTGTTTTGTTTTTATAAAGTCTTTGCTACCAGGTAACAACCCTGTCGATCAGCAGTCTTTGTTCATCAGAGGAACGCTTAAGATAGATTCGGGTCGTCTCAATGCTCTCATGCCCCATCAGATCCGCCAAAAGGGAGATATCATTAAATCGGTTCAAAAAATTTTTGGCAAACCGGTGTCGAAAGGAATGGGGGTAGACGGTGTTCTCGGGGACTCCGTAACGCCTGGCAAGGGCTTTCAGCTGAAGGCTGATCCCCCGGGGTGAGATGGGCTGCCCGGACCGGTTGGTAAACAGGAAGCCGCTGCTGACACCATTGGATTCCAGCCATTGAAGCCCCTCGGTGCACAAGGATTCAGGAAAATAGATGCGCCTGATCTTGCCGCCCTTTGAGCATAGGTCCATGTAGCCCATCCGCACGTGTTCAACCTTGATCTGGAGCAGTTCGCTGATTCTGGCTCCGGAAGAACATAGAAAACGCACCACAAAATACCAGAACATGTTATAGTCCTGTTTCAGGCCCTTTTTCAGACGCTCATAATCCGTCTGAGATATAACATTATCCAGAAACATTTTCTGCTGCTGCTTTACAGAAGGGAGACGGTATGTTTCCAAAGGAACCTCTAAACCCTCGCCGCACTGCCGGATATACTGGTTAATACCATAAATCCGCGCGTTCACAGTAGCTGCCTTATAATGCTGGATCAGGTATTGCTTATAAGAAAGCAGATTATTCATGGTCAGCTCATCATATAAAGAAAAGTAAAGTCTTACGGAAGCCGTATACACCGTCACAGTGTTGGGGGATACACCGCTTTCCTTCAAAAATCCCTGGAACAGCAGAAGGCGGTTGTCTTTTTCAGGGATTGTCCTGTTTGTAACAGATATATCACACATAGGGATTTCCTTTCTACCAATTCACTACCTTATTTATAATTGCATACTGTTCCGTGCTGCTGCGCCGCAGATATATTCTGGTGGTTTCAATACTCTCATGCCCTAAAATGTCCGAGAGAAGGGCAATATCCCCGCATTTCTCAATAAAGTTTTTGGCGAACCGATGGCGGAAGGAATGGGGATACATTACATCCGGGTTCAAGGCATAACGGGCAGAGAACATTTTAAGCTGGGAACGGATCCCGCAGGGAGACAGCGGATCGCGGTAGCGGTTTAGAAACAGCGCGCCCTTATGGCGGTTTTCCGAAGCAGTCCAATCCATCAGGGCTTGTTTCAGGACAGTGGGAATATAGATCCGGCGCATTTTATTTCCCTTGGAATAAATATCCTTTTGTCCTGTATAAACGTCCTCTACCTGAAACATTACAACCTCACTTACACGGACTCCCGTGGCGGTGATCAGCCGGACCAGGTAATAGTATGTGAATTCCTCATCCTCATAAAGACGCCGTATAAGATATTCATAGTCGGCTTCACTGATGATCTTGTCAAGGAATGTTTTCTGCTGGATCCGTACCATGGTCAATGGAGGAATGGAAGAGTCTTTTTGTTCAAGGAAGGAATTTAATGCGCGGATCCGCAGGTTTACGGTCTGGGGTTTATACTGATCCATAAGCTGGATCTTGTATTTTTGCAGATTGGCTGATGTCAGCCGATGGTACATTTGGTAAAATTGTTTTACTGAATATAGATAAACCTGGATCGTGTTTGGGGCCAGATTTCGTGAGGTTAAATATTGTTCAAATTGCTTTATATCTGATGGCAGCATATTCAATTCCTCCTTCCAAATTGACTTTAGGTGGAAGTATAGCAGTGAAATTTAATGCAAGTCAAGGACTTTAGACAAATATTAGGGTCTTGTTACGGTTTTGAGATAAAAATAATGGCATACGTTTATATTTCACAAAATGTTCACAGTTTTAAGGGCAAAAAAACCCGGGCCATGTAATGGTCCATGACCCGGGAATGCGGGAGCGGAAACTAAAGGCCGGGGCCTAAAACAGCAGTATTCAGAGATGATTCCTGGCCATCCCAGACACCATTAGCATCCACATAATATCCGTCAGGCGTTTGTGTTTCGGTTTCCATATAGGCGCCTATATTAAAATAATACCACTGACCGTCTGTATCCTGTATCCATCTGGCTGCTGCATAAGAGCCATTTTTCATAAGGTATCTCCAGCCGTTTTCTGTCTGTGTCCAACCGGGGATATAATTTTTTCGCTCCCCTCTGTCATTAACATAATATCCATCAGGGGTGACGGTGTCAGCCAGCATAAAGCCTTCTGGGTCCATGAAATACTGCTGATCGTCCACAACAAGCCAGCCGTTGGATATATATGTTCCATCAGTTTGTCTGTAACGCCATTGTCCATCCTCCTGGTACCAGCCGGAGGTAAGGGTTCCATCATAGGCTCCGGCATCTGTTCCGTCCACATTGATTAGATATTTTCTTACTTCAGCAGGCAGATCGGATACATTCACACCGGAGGGGAGGCTGACAATATCCACATACCGTTCCTTGGTAGAAGAATTTCCGTTGTTGGTAACAAGGACCATGCGGGTCACAGCCTGACTTCCTTCGGGAATAAGGGAGCTGTTTTCTGGGATCCCCCAAAGGCCGTCTACATTGACAAGGGACGGGACCTCGCCCCAGGGACGGGGGAGGGTGGGGGAAAATGTATAAGCATAGTCATATCCTCTGTTAAGTATGACATCCTGCTCGGCAATGGTATTTCCTCCTGCCAGGATGGCAAAATACCGGCCGTTTCCGCAATCCACAGGCCGCCAGGTAAAAAGATATGCCCCGCAGTTTTCCATAACGGTCGTATTGGTTTCCGTTTCCGCATAGGTTATAAAGCTGTTGGTTAGAGCCGCGGATGACAAAAGGACCGCAAAGGTAAATGCTGAAATTGATGCTGAAATTGGTTTACGTATCATGATAAGGGACCTCCCGTAAATTTTGTGGGCAGACTGGCCGGAAAAAAACGTCATGACCAACTTGGTGTATAGTAGCAGCCATGACGTTTGTTCCGTTATTTAATTTGCTGTGAGTACATATCCTTTGCGGAAACTAGTCTTCCAGATAAATTGCCATGATCTGTCCGCGGTTATTTGTTACATAGTAGTAATCGCTGCCATCCTTGCTTCTGCTGCGTCCGTCAATAACTTTGCCTGAAGTATTGATCAGGATATAATCTGATCCCAGACCGGATGCGGTAGTGTAGCCGCCGTTTCCGTCCTCAGCAGTTCCAAAAACATACAACTCCCTTAGATCATCAGCGTCTTTATTCAGATTGCTGATACCGAACATGTCGCCCATATCAGCGCTTCCAAGGGTGCTAACAGGTACATTTACATAGTTGGAAGAATCCACAGCTGCCAATAATCCATCTACATCATCCAGCTTTGTAAAGCTGTCGCGTTCCTTATCTGCATCCTTGCCGGCAGCTATGGTAACCGTATCTCTTACAATAACCTGATATTTTTCATCAGAGCCAGCTTTGAGCAAAAGTCCGGACTGGTAATACCTGTCATCCTGTTCACCGGAGATACCGGCACCCCTTCTGCTTCCGGAGCGCTCAAAGTAGAACGTGGTGTTATCGCCGTCAAATGAGAGAGTTGTTCTGCCGGTTTTCAGTGAACCATCGCTGCTGTCGCCGAAATAGTAGCATTTATAACCCATTCCCTCAAGCACTGAGGCATTTTCCATAAAGTCATCCTCATTGTCAAATGGATAATTATCATTGTCATCCGCAAGAACTTCAATATAATCACTGTCCTCAAGGATGAACTTCAGTCCATTGACCATGCGGCCGTCATTTCTGAAAGCGTATCTTCTGCCATTGATGGTCTTGAATTCACCGGCATAGATATTGCCGCTTCCATCTGCATAGTACCAGTTGTCTTCATCATCATCATAGCGATCCCGGTCAAGCATTTCGGCAGCAACAACCCTGAACCATCCTCTGCTCACCCTGGACCCGTCTTCCACACTGTTAAAGTATCTCCAAGCCTGGGAATACTGGGCGCGGCTTGAGGTTGCCAGTGAATTTCCGTCAGAAGTAGTGGCTTTTTCCGTATCCATGGACCACTCAGCGGTCATTGCACCATACTGGTCAAAGGCATAACGCCTTCCGTTAATGGTTCTTTCCTTCTGGGAATCGCCGTCATCAGCCTTGATTTTTTTACCGTTAGAGAGGAAATAGAACCATCTGGTCTGATCCTCATCTTCGGAAAATACTGGGGAGATCCACTCATAGTCACCGCTGGTAGCTTCATCATAAGTGATGTCCAGCTGGAGCCATCCGGTTGTCATGGCACCGTCATCTTCGCCGCCGAAATAGTAATCACCTTCAAGGAAGGCGTCTCCGTCCGAATTGTCAACACGTTCTGCACTGTCGGCATTTACCCATCCATAGAGCATACGGCCCTCGTCATCAAATGCATAACGTCTGCCGTTTATTGTTTTTAAGGAAACCCGGTCGCTGCTGCCGTTTGTCATGGCCCGGCCATTTGCCTGGAAATAGTACCAGTAGTGGTCCGGTTCATCATCATCTCCGGCATCCTCATTATCAACAGCAACCCACTGATTAGTTACCATTGCTCCGCTTGCATCCACATAGTAATAGTGGTCACCATCCTCGATCAGCTGGTCAATGGCCATGTCACCTGAATCATCCAGGTAATACCAATTGTTGCCGGATCTTGCCCACTGATCGGTAACCCTGTTCTCGCTTCTGTCATAGTATACCCAAGTGCCGTCTTCCTCAGCCCAGCCTACGGCTGCGAAAGAAGTCATGGATGCACCGATGGCGAGCAGCGCTGCTGTTGACAACACAGCAACTAATTTTGTCTGCTTTCTCATAATTAATGCACTCTCCTTTTTCTTTTTGAAAAAACTTTTTGAAATTCCTTTTTGCATTACGAGTTGATTATACTTCTAGTAAGGAAAATTATAATGACCAAGAATGTAAACGCTTACAATTTCTGCATCAAACCCCTTGCATAATTTTGAATAATGTTGTATAGTATTCTCAGAAATAAAGCAACAGTGCTGCATACCATATAATGTAAGCACTTACAAAAAACAACAATTCTATAATCCTATGGAGGTAGCAGATCATGAGCAATAATGTAAAAGAGACAGTGATCCAGTTTGGTGAAGGCGGATTCTTACGTGGATTTGTGGATTACTTCTTCCACAAACTTCAGGAGAAAGGTTTATATGACGGTAAAATTGTAGTAGTCCAGCCAATTGAAAGAGGAATGTGCCAGATGCTGGCGGACCAGAACTGTGAATACAATCTGTTCCTGCGCGGCATTGACAATGGTGAGGTGGTTAATGAGCATACCCATGTGACCTCCATATCCAGAGCCCTGAATCCATACACCCAGTATGAGGAATATATCGCACTTGCTGAAAGTCCTGACATAAGGGTACTTGTATCCAACACCACAGAGGCTGGAATTGAATACATTGGAACAGAGAAGCTCACGGACATGCCCCCAAAATCATATCCTGCAAAACTGTGTCAGTTCCTATATAAAAGATACAAGGCAGGATTAAAGGGATTGATCCTTCTTCCCTGCGAACTGATCGATGACAATGGTGATAATCTGAAGAAATGCGTTCTCCAGTACGCGGATCTCTGGGAACTGGAAGACGGATTTAAGGATTGGATTGAAAATGAAAATGATTTCTGCAGCACTCTGGTGGACCGTATTGTAACCGGTTATCCCAGGGATGAGGTGGAGGAACTGACCAAGCAGATCGGCTACGAGGATAAATTGATCGATACAGCCGAGATCTTCCACCTGTGGGTGATCGGCGGTCATCATGAGGATGAACTTCCATTCCGGAAAGCCGGCTATAATGTTGTTTGGACAGATGATGTACATCCTTATAAGAAGAGAAAAGTACGCATCCTGAACGGCGGCCACACTTCCATGGTTCTGGGTGCATACCTTTACGGCCTTGAGACAGTAGGCGAATGCATGAAGGATGAGAAAGTGTCTTCCTTCCTTAAGAAATGTATTTTTGAAGAGATCATCCCCACAATTGGAGATACAGAAGATAACCGCAAGTTTGGCGCGGCTGTCTTAGAGCGCTTCTCAAACCCATTTATCAAGCATCTTCTGTTAAGCATTGCCCTGAACTCCGTAAGCAAATTCCAGGTACGCGTTCTTCCCACCATCCTGGAGTACAAGGAAAAGTTCGGCAAATACCCGGCGGCCCTGACATTCTCCATGGCAGCCCTTATATCCTTCTACCGCACCGATAAGGCAAATGACGGCGAGGAGATCCTGCAGTTTATGAAGACAGCCTCTGTGGAGGATATTATGAAGCGTCAGGATTACTGGCATGAGGACCTGAGCGAAATGATCCCCATGGTTCAGGAGTACTATGATCTGATCCAGAGCAAGGGAATGTCAGAGGCTTACAGCACGATTCTTGCGAAATAATTGCGATAAATAAAACTGGTTAAAAGTGGTACCTGATATCAAAAATCGGGTATCACTTTTTTATACCCTCAAATTGTACAAATATAAGTACAATTTCTGTAAAACCTTTGTTTTCCGTAATAATTACGTAAGAAAATGCACAGGTAAATGTTATGGTATTTTCCCCAGATTTATACTATACTAAATGCGTGTGATGGAGTTGGTATCCTTCATCTGGTAAATTGTCTAATTTGCGCATTTTTAGTAGAAATTGCAAAAAATGCAAAAAAACTATTGATAATTTTCCTTATCCGAAGTATAATCAACTCGTAATGCAATAAAGGAATTTCAAAAAGTATTTCAAAAAGAAAAAGGAGAGTGCATTAATTATGAGAAAGCAGACAAAATTAGTTGCTGTATTATCAACAGCAGCACTGCTCGCTATTGGTGCATCCATGACTTCTTTTGCAGCTACAGGATGGGCTGAGGAAGATGGTACTTGGGTATACTACAACAGAGACGGCGAGCGCGCAACCGATCAGTGGAAGAAATCCGGGAACAACTGGTATTACCTGGACAGCGATGGCGAGATGGCCATTGATACCCTGATTGAGGATGGCGATAACTACTACTATGTGGACATCAACGGTGTGATGGCTGCAAACCAGTGGGTTGCCATTGAGAACGAGGACGCAGGTGAGGATGACGAGCCGGAGCATTACTGGTACTACTTCCAGGCAAACGGCAAGGCCTTAACCAATGGCGACAATGACAAGGTTTCCTTAAAGACCATCAACGGCAAGAAATATGCGTTTGACGAAGATGGCAAGATGCTCTTTGGATGGGTTGATGATGACAGCGCAGAGCGCGTTGACGACTCAGACGGGGACGGCTTCAAGGAAGGCGTTTATTACTTCGGCGGCGAGGATGACGGTGCAATGACAGTTGGCTGGATCCAGCTGGATATCACCTATGATGAAGCAACCGAGGACGATTACAAATATACTGCTGCTGCATTTAATGATGACGAGGATCAGAGCCGCTGGTTCTACTTCAAATCCAACGGTAAGAAAGTATATGCAGAAAACGGAGACCGCACAAAAGACAAGACCATCAACGGCAGAAAGTACGCATTTGACGAGTATGGCGCAATGGTTGCAGAGTGGTCCCTGGATGAGGATGACCTTAAGAAAGAAAGCAATTACAGTGCAGGCACTACTGCTTCCGGTTCCGTGGTACAAAAAGGCACCAGCGGCGCAGGCGGCGTAGGAACACAGTCTTACGCAATTGGCGGTACGGACGGCAATGGAGACGGCATCCTTACCGGCAGCGGAAAAGACTCCCATTATACACAGGCATGGAAATACTTCAGCAGTGTGGATGACGGTGCCCGCGTAAGCAAGGGATGGTTCAAGGTAGTATCCGCTGAATATCTCAACGATGAAAAATATGATGATGATGAAGAGGCATGGTACTATGCAGACGGCAGCGGCAACCTGTATGCCGGTGAGTTCAAGACCATCAAGGGCAAAAAGTATGCATTCAGGAATGATGGACGTATGATCAACGGCCTGAAGTTCATCTATGAGGATAAGGATAACCAGAACCTGATCGTAAAAGCGGATGATGATGATTACTATCCATTTGACGATGAGGATAATTTCCTTGACAATGCAGCTGATTACTATGAGACCAACGGCTTCAAGTGCTACTACTTCGGCGGCGAGGATGACGGCTCCATGAGAACCGGCAAGACCACTGTTTCTGTTGACGGCGAGAACCACAACTTCTACTTTGAGAAGTCCGGCGGAAACAAGGGCGCTGGCGTAACAGGCGAGAAGGACGATAAGCTGTACCAGTCCGGTATGCTTCTGAGAGCAGACTCCGATGACAAGTACGTTGTAGTTAAAAAGACAACCACTACAGATTCCACCACAAATAAGAAGACTGTAACTTACAAGAAGCTGGATGACGCTGCTGACTTTATTGATGATGCAGGACTGGTAGACGCAATCGGCGACAAGACTGAAAACGAGTCTGTTGATATCGGTCATGTTTCCAAGAAAGCCAAGGATCTGAAGGAAGCTTATGTACTCAGTACCGATGCGGCTGAGGAGGGTGTTGAGTACATCCTGGTTAATACTTCCGGTAAGGTAATTGACAGCAACAGCAAGAACAAGGATGGAAACGACTACTACTATGTAGTTAAGAAGGGCGGAACCATCGAAGGCGTTTATGTTGAGGACTAATTCCTGATATTGCCTTAAACCGCACTGACATGATTTAAGGGGGAGGCGTTATGGCTGATATAGCAATATGTTGGTCATAACGCCTTTTTGGCGTCAGCTGATAAATACTCTTCCTTTTGCGGAGAACAGAAATGACAGGAGGTCCATATGTTAAAGAAAAATTTGTTAGGGCTGGGTATGGCATTGATCCTGGCCATGTCATCTGCTGCATCTGTATATGCAGACCAGACTGATGCCGCCGCCACGGCCATGGAAAACTGCGGCGCCTATCTTTTTGAGTGGAGACCCATTGACTGCGGAAACGGTTATTATTTTGCGATCCTGGTGGGCGGGAATACCATTCAGGAAAGTGATGTGATCCTGAACAGGGGTTATGATTACGCGTATACCTTTGATTATACGGCGGGGAGGCCCTGGGGCCAAGCGCCGGACCTTGTAAACGCAAACGGAGTCTGGGCAATTCCGGAAAACCAGCCCTCCCTCCCGGAAGGCACACAACCTGCCCTGCGCATCACACTGGTGACAAACAATAAGGTCCTGCCCTCCAGGGAACGCTACATTGATGTGGTCAGTCTGCCGGGAGGAGTTAATCCAGGCGATCTTCCCCCGGAAGTGCGGAAATACCTGATCAATGTGGACGGGTCCGATGCCGGGGCCTATGTGGGGACCGTCACCCCCGGATGGCAGCAGGATGAGGACGGCAAATACCGTTACCTGAAGCCGGACGGCACCTATGTAAGCAATGGATGGCTGAAAGTCAGCGACCAGCAGTATTATATGGATGAAAATGGCATCATGCTGGCCGACACCATTACGCCGGACGGATATTATGTCAATTCCAGCGGTGAAAAAACCAGCTATCACCCGGGGTGGGTCCAGGATGATAAGGGATGGCGGTATGTTGGAAAGAACGGATACTATGCTGCATCCACCTGGGTCCAGGATACGGATGGGAAATGGTACTATTTTAACATCGCCGCCTATATGGAAACAGACAGCATAACGCCTGACGGCTACTATGTGGATGCAAGCGGTGTCTGGGACGGCAATCCATCCGCCAAGACGGAGCAGGATAACAAGAGCCTGGGACCGGGCGTTGTCAATCAATGACATATTGCACCCATTTTCACATCCGATGGACATCCGATGCTTCTTGGACGGCATGACCGGTCAAGAAGATACGCCGTCCTGAACAGTTACAACATATTATGATAAGTGGTATGGGGGTATTTTTATACCCCTTCACATACCACTTATATTTTTACCTGCAGGGTGACAGTTTTCCTCATATTGTCTATTTTTCCCAGCACTGTCCCGCCAGGGGGGCGAGTATCCTGGAATTTTTTTATGGAAATTTGGCAAATTGGACAGGTTTTTAACAACTGTACATTTATTTTGTTAAATATTTATGCTACTATATTCGATAAATTACAGAAGGGTCGTGTATCAGCATGCAAACGTCAGAAACCTCCGCCCATGCAGCCGCTGAAAACCAGGAACTGAGCAAAGCCTTAGACGCATTCCAGGACTATCTGCTGCGGCAAAATATGGCTTCCAATACCATAACCGCATATGTATATGGGGTGAAACATTTTTACTCCTGTTATGACCGGTTGTCACCGGACAACATCAGCCTTTATAAGGTCTCCCTCATGGATCATTACCAACCGCAGACCGTCAACATACGCATCCGGGCATTGAATTGTTTCCTGAAATTCCTGGGGATCAGGGATTATAAGATCCGTGCCGTCCGCGTCCAGCAAAAAAGCTATCTGGACCATGTCATCAGCCAGGCTGATTATGAATACTTAAAGCGCAGGCTTTGGGAAGATGAACAGTACACATTTTACTTTATTGTCAGATTCATCACCGCCACCGGTGTCCGGGTCAGCGAACTGGTGATGTTCCAGGTAGCGGACGTGCACAGGGGATACAAGGATCTTTATTCAAAGGGAAATAAAATGAGGCGCATCTATATCCCATCTTCCCTGCAAAAGGACGCCATGGACTGGCTTAAGGCAGAGGGCAGACGCACCGGGCCCCTGTTTCTGAGCCACCTGGGAAGCTGTATATCCATCTCGGGCATACGGGCGCAGTTAAAGACCTATGCCTGCCGGTATAATTTGGACCCCAAGGTAGTTTACCCACACTCGTTCCGCCACCGCTTTGCAAAGAACTTTATTGAAAATGGCGGTGATATTGCTTTTCTCTCCAATTTACTGGGGCATGACAGCATTGAGACCACCCGCATTTACCTGAGAAGAACCAGCACCGAACAGGCGCAGATTTTTAATCAGGTGGTGAATTGGTGATCCGTAAGCCATCAGTCACTTGTTATAAAAGGTTGTGATTTTTATGTGCGCATCAAGACAGATGCCTGAAGAAGCAGAATTAAATTTTATCCATTATCTGAAAAGGCGGGACGCCTCCCCTAATACCATTAAAAGCTGTCTGGCCTCATGCCGGCTCTACTACTCCCTGTTCGATGAACTGAATACGACCAATCTGATGCTGTATAAGGATTATCTGGTGCAGCACTATACGGCTGCCACGGTCAACAACCGGATCTATGGGATCAACAGGTACCTGGACTGCATTGGAATGGCTTTGGACAACAAAGGGCCGGATTCCGATGGCAGCAGGGCTGCTTCGGACAACACTGGATTTCCCTCGGACTGCCATAGGGACAGCCGTGACGCCTTCCGTCTCCCTGTGGTGCAGACGCAGCAGGTTTCTTTTTTGGACCGCGTGATCTCCCAGGAAGATTATATGAGATTCAAAGATTCCCTGAAATCCGATGGCAACATGTACTGGTATTTTGTGGTCCGGTTCCTGGCCTGCACCGGAGCCAGGGTCAGTGAATTGATACAAATCAAGGCGGAACACCTGGAGATGGGGTATATGGACCTATGCTCAAAAGGCGGAAAGGTGCGCAGGATCTACTTTCCCGATGCCCTCTGCCAGGAAGCCCTGGACTGGGTCCATGAAAAAGGCGTTGTATCCGGCTTTCTCTTTACCAACTCCCACGGGGATCCCATCACCCCAAGAGGCATCAGCAGCCAGTTAAAGGTGCTGGCCCGCCGCTACGGCATACCTGAGGATACCGTGTATCCCCACGCCTTCCGGCACCGGTTTGCCAAAAATTTTCTTGCAAATTTTAATGACATCTCATTGCTGGCAGATCTGATGGGACATGACAGCATTGAAACCACGCGCATTTACCTTAACAAATCCACGGATGAACAGAGAGAGCTGATCGATAAAATCGTCACCTGGTAAACGCTCATGCACGGGGCGCCCTGCGCCAAAAAGGGATGCCGGACAGCTTACGCCGCCGGGCATCCCCTATAATATTCATGATATTCACTTACATCATCTGATCCACCATGGCCATCACGGCTGCTCCCAGGGCCTCTGCCTTTGCCTCCGCATCCTCCATAGAGCTTCCCTTGATCCCGTAGTAGAACTTGATCTTGGGCTCTGTTCCTGAAGGCCTTACGCAGATCCAGGCGCCGTCATTCAGGTCATAATACAGTACATTGGAGGACGGAAGTCCGGTGGGCTTCACTTCTCCGGTAGTCATGTCCTTGACGGTGTCTAACTTGTAATCCCTTGCTGAGATAACCTTGTAGCTTCCCACCGCTTCCGGCGTATTGGCCCGCAGTGTCTCCATAATGGACTGGATTTTGGCCAGTCCTTCAATGCCGGACAGGCCGATGGACTTGACCGCATCCTTATAGTAGCCGTACTTATCGTACATAGCCACCATGGCATCCCACAGGGTCATGCCTTTCTGCTTGTAGTAGGCTGCTGCCTCACACAGCGCTGCCGTGGCCGAGATCGCGTCCTTGTCCCTGGCATAGGTGCCGATGAGACAGCCATAGCTCTCTTCCATTCCAAAGAGATAGGTTCCCTGGCCTGTCTTCTCGTTCTTAAGCACCTGCTGTCCAATCCACTTAAAGCCCGTGAGCACCTCAATGAGCCGGCATCCGTATTCCTTTGCAACCGCATCGATCAGGTTGGTGGAAACTATGGACTTGATCACCTGGCCATCGGCTGGTATCTTACCTGCCGCCTGCTTCTGGCTGAGCACATACTCGCACAGCAGGGAACCGGACATGTTGCCTGTGAGAGGAATATAATTGCCGGAACGGGCATCCTTTACATATACGCCCAGACGGTCGGCATCCGGATCTGTTGCCAGAACCAGGTCCGCATCCTTTTCCCTGGCCAGCTTAAGGCCCAGGGCAAATGCTTCCTCGGCTTCCGGGTTGGGATAACTTACAGTCGGGAAATCACCGTCCGGCAGTTCCTGCTCAGGCACCACATAGACATGGGTAAAGCCGATCTCCTCCATCACTCTTCTGGCCGGGATATTACCGGTTCCGTGGAGAGGTGTATACACAATGGTGATCTGGTCCTGCATCTCGTCAATGGCCTTCTGGTTCACAACCTGGGCCTTTACCTGGGCAATATACTTGTCATCAATCTCCTTGCCGATCACCTGGTACTTGCCCGCTGCCGCTGCGGATGCCTCGTCCGTGGTCTTTACCGTGGACAGATCCTCAATGGCCAGCACCTCATCAGTAACGCCCTTGTCATGAGGCGGTGTAAACTGGGCGCCGTCCTCCCAATATACCTTATAGCCGTTGTATTCAGGCGGGTTGTGGCTGGCTGTGATGTTGATGCCGGCAATACAGCCCAGCTCCCGGACTGCAAAGGACAGCTCCGGCGTGGGGCGCAGCGACTCAAACTTGTATGCCTTAATACCGTTGGCTGCCAGGGTCATGGCCGCCTCCATGGCAAACTCCGGTGACATGTGGCGGGAATCATAGGCAATGGCAACACCCTTGTCTGCGCCGCCCTGTTTGATAATATAGTTGGCAAGGCCCTGGGTTGCACGCCTTACCACATAAATATTCATACGGTTAATGCCTGCACCGATTACGCCGCGCAGTCCGGCTGTACCGAACTCCAGATCCATATAGAAACGCTCTTTAATCTCATTCTCATCGCCCTCAATGGCGCGGAGCTCTTCTTTTGTGGCCTCATCAAAATAGGGGTTTGATAACCATTCCTGGTATATCTTCATGTAATCTTTCATAAATATACTCCCTCCTGAATGCAGTATTAGGCATAATCTGCCTGCATATTATGCTTAAGATTATACTATATCAGGCAAAAAAAAGGAAGTACAAGCCTTGATTAATTTACACTAATCACACCCCGCAGTCAGCCTGAAGGCGTTTCAGGAAGTGATTCCTCTGCTGCTGCTGTTCCTCCAGACCGTGGAGTTTATCAATGTTCCGGCCCGGTATCCATGCCTTATTGGCATTGTAATAAAAGTTCAGCTGTTTCCAGTATTTCTCAGGATACAGGAACAGATAATACAGGCAGGTCAATTCCTGACGGTCCATGGGCAGAATCCGCTCATAGGAGTCCAGCATGGATAATCCCAGGTCCACATTCCATCCGTGCTTCTCCATGACTTTACGCATGAACCGGTATAGGTCTGAGACCTGGATCCCCAGGTGCATACGGTTATACTCGATAATAGCCGTATAGTTTGGCCCCATGAGCACATGATGCTGGTCCAGGTCACCGTGGCACAGGAATGCGGGTTTTTCCCCTGTGCGGTCCGAAGGTACGGCAGTCTGCACCGCCCCCTTTGGTCCCCTGGGGTTCTTTATCTCCGCTGCCTCCAGGGCATCATACTCGGAATCCACTGCATTCTCCGTCCACAAGCTTCTGATCCCCTGCACCGCCTCCAGGGCCTGCTCATAAAACATGTTGTAATTTCCAATAACGCAGAGCTCGAATTCGGATTTTTTCCGTTTGCCGCGGATATAATTGCGTGTCCGCTGCATTTCCCTGTTATGACGCTCCAGTTCTTCCTCCAGGGATTCGGACAGGATGGAGCCCATGCTCCACTCCTCCTTAAATTCCACGGTTCTCAGCTGACCGTGCAGCATGGCAAGGCGCGACAATGCCTGACGGATTTCAAAGCCGTCTTTTATGTTGCATTCCCTGTCCATAAACCAATCCTTTAGTATGTAGCGCGTTCCGTCTCCTGTCATTGTCAGAAGGCTTCCCTCTTTATTCCTGATGTACCGGTCAGCCCTAAGGCTTCCCCTGGTATCCAATATCCCCAGAACCTCGTCCTCGAATTCCAGGCGTTTAACCGTTCCACGGTATTCTTTTAAAAGCCTGCAGCCGTTCCTGGTCTCACAGATCCATGAACCGCGGCCCTTTCTCACTGATATTACATCCATCTCATACTGCTCTAAGGCTTCCACGTACTTCTCGTTCATTTTCCAACCCCTCCACACTCTATCCCATCACATTTAGTCGAAACGGGAAGCTGCCGTTTCAGCTACTTCTAGGGTATGTAAAGAATTGGATGTTTATGACAGATGAGGGCAAAGAAAACTGCCACGCAAAGCATGGCAGCCACCTTATAAAACCATTGAATTTGCCCATTGGTCACATGGACGGCCCATATACCAGATTCGGAAGAAAGAGGATCAGGTCAGGCAGGAAAATGCAGATCAAAAGGGTTCCAAAAATCGCCACAAATAAGGGCCAGGAGTACTTTGTGGTCTCCTCCACCGGACAGTCCATAATAGAGGAACAGGTATACAGAGCCACGCCCACGGGAGGCGTGGAACAGCCCATAGTTACCGTGGTCATCATGATGATTCCAAACTGTACCGGATCAATGCCGTACTGTCTGATGACCGGCAGAAGGATGGGGGTGACGATCAGGGTAATGACCGTTGTCTCCATAAACATGCCGCACACAATCAGCATAACAATGATCAGAAACAGCATGACGGTTGGGTTGCTGGTCATGCCTACCAGGAAGGAGGCAACATCCTTTGGCAGCTGGTCATACACCACCCCGTAGCTGAAGATCCCGGAAAATGCCAGGACCATGGTAATAACAGAAATATCTTTTACGCTGTCGATCAGGCATTCCTTAAATTTCTCCCAGGTCAGCTCCCTGTACACAAATACCCCCACCACCAGGGCATAAAATACGGCAAATGCCCCTGATTCCGATGGCGTCATCACTCCGCCCCTGATTAAGACAATCAGGATGACCGGGAAGAGCAGTGCCCAGATACTTTCAATGCAGGCTTTCCCAATCTCCCTGAGGGAGGAGGGCTTTTCATGGTCCGGCTTATAGCCGAAATGGCGGGCTGACCAGGATGTGGCTATCATCATAAAAATACACATGATAAAGCCCGGTACAAAGCCTGCGATAAACAGACGCCCAATGGATACCTCCCCCACTGTGCCGTAGAGGATCAGGCCCATGGACGGGGGGATGGTGGCCACGATCAGTCCGGACAGGCAGTTGATGGCCGCTGACCAGCCCGGGGCATACCCGCGCTTTGTCATCTCCGGCCCCAGGATACGGCACTCCATGGCCGCATCCGCCACAGCCGATCCCGACACGCCGCCCATGAGGGTGGACAGGACCACGGATACCTGGCCGATGGAGCCATACATGTGTCCTGTCAGAACATTGGCCAGCTTCACCAGCCTGGAGGTAATGCCCGTGTTGTTCATCAGGTTTCCGGCAAATATGAACAGTGGGATCGCCAGCATGGTAAAGGACTGGGTGGTGGACAGAGATTTCTGGACCAGGATGGTCCACGGTATCTCCGGCCTCATGAGGAAAAATATAAATCCTGATATTCCAATTGCAAATGCAACCGGCATGCCTAAAAACAAAAAAATCATAAATATCCCAATTGCGTTTAACATTATGCCCTCCGCCCCCAATCCTTTGCAGGTTTTCTGATATCCCTTACAAGCATGCCCGCCGCCGTGGTAAACAGAAGGAGCGCTCCCACAGGAACAGCCAGGGTGCACCATGCATAGCTGAGCTTTAATGTATTGAACATACGGCTCCAGCTCTGGGACACAAGCAGGAATCCATACACGATCAAAATAAACAGGAACAGCAACATCATCATATCAAATACGATCCCAAGGAGCTTCTGCACCACCTTTGGCAGCTGATTGGTCAACATATCAATATTAATGAGCCGTCCGGATTTGGCCACCACGTCCGCGCCCAGAAAGGTCAGCCATGCAAAGGCCAGCAGCGCAATGTCCTGGGCCCAGTTAATAGGCACGCCTATGGTTCTGGCCACGGCTGAGCCAAACACCAGGACCGAGATCAGGCAAAGGAGGCCGGCGGCCAGGATCTCTTCGACTTTGAGGGTAATATCCGATATTCTTTTCATTGCCATCCAAACCTTTCTGCAATCTTTAGTTGGTCTTTCCTATCTCTTTGTAAAGCTGCTCACGAAGTTCCGTATAACCCAATTTCTCATAGGCCGGCTCCACCGCTGTCTTAAATGCCTCCACGTCCGGCTCCACAATGGTCAGTCCGGCTTCCACCATCTTTTTCTCACAGTTCTCCGCTTCTGTCAAAACATCTGCTGCACTCTCCGCTCCCACTTCCCTTGCAGTGTCCACCAGGATCTTCTGCAGGTCTTCAGGCAGGCTCTTAAACCAGGATTCGCCGCACACCAGGGCCTGAAGAAGCTGGAAGTGGCCTGTCTTGGTCTGGTACTTGCAAACCTCATAAATTCTGGACGGATAGGTGGATGTATTTTGCGCCTCACAGGCGTCCAGTGCCTTAGACTGAATGCCGTTGTACACCTCGCCCCACGCCATGGCAATGGGTGTTCCTCCCATGGCTTCAATGGACTCCGTACACACCTCTGCACCAATGGTCCTTACACGCAGCCCCTTTAAGTCCTCAGGCGTCTTAACTTCCTTATTGGTCATGAAATGCCTGGGCCCGTCATAAAAGTCAAATGCCAGCACCCGGATTCCGTGTTTGTCTGCAAGTTCATTCTCCCAGCCCTTAAACGTGTCTGTCTCCGTAATCTTACGGCATTCCTCATAATTATCCGCAAAATATCCCATCATCAGGATGCCCATGTCTTTTACATAGGTACCCATCCTGGCCGCATCCGTGTTCACGGCGATCCCTGCCCCCTGGATGGCCTGCTCGATCACGTCCTCGTCATTGCCCAGCTGGCTGGAGGGGAATACCTCGATTTCCAGGCGTCCGTTGGAATTTTCCTTTACCCGGTCCGCAAGCTTCATATATGCCTGGGTGATCAGGGACTGGTCGGTCTGGGAAGTGGAGATCTTCAGCGTATAAACCTTGTCGTCAGCGGCAGGCGCAGGTGTCTCTGCCTTGCTGTCGCCGGACTGTGCTTCCTCCGCCTTAGCCGCCTCTGTCTTGGCCGCTTCAGTGGCCGGCGCCTGTGTCACTCCCATACCAGGCATGGAGCCGCATGCTGTGAGCGCTGCCATGGATGCTGCCATTGCTAATGCTAATACGTGTTTCTTCATAATTTCCTTCTCCTTTGTTGGATTTATTTCAGAAAGGCTCTTAGCCGTTCTTTCGTATGGTTACAGGTTTGTTAAATCTCTCGTCCTTAAAGGGATGATCCGCACGGTGATGGGATCCCCGACTTTCTCTTCTCTCCAGGGCGCACCGGGCCATGATCCGCACGGTTGTGAGCATGTGGTAAAGATCGATATTTTCCGGGTATATCTCCCGGCAGGTATCTGCATGCACCATCTCCCCCTCCAGTTCCCCGGCCACATTTAACACCTGGGTAAGCCCATCTTCGGTCCGGGCCACCAGAAGATTGTCCTGGGCAGCCTTTCTCAGCCGGTTTAACATCCCCATGCAGTCAAGTTTCCGGTGCAGCAGCGCCTTCATCTCCTCCATGTGGGGATCTCTGAGATGTTCCACATGTTCCGCATGCTGGGTCCTCAGCGCATACTCAGCCGCGCTGGTGCCTGCAATCTCCCCAAACACCTGGCAGGTCACCATCATATTGCCCCCCAGGCGGTCCGCTCCATGGGGTCCGCCCGCACATTCGCCCGCTGCGTAAAGTCCCTGTATGGAGGACATGCCCTTTGTATTGATCCGCACCCCGCCGTTGATGGCGTGTGCATAACAGGCCACTTCCACCTGGTCCAGCAGCAGATCCACGCCCCGGGATCTTAAATAATCCCTTGCAATGGGCCACATGTGGTGGATCCCGCAGTCATCCTTCAGGCTGTTCACGTATTCATCCGTAATGTGGGAAAAGTCAGCCCTGATCCCTCCCCGCTGTGTGCCGCGCCCATTCTTGACCGCGGTTTGGACAGCCACCTCCAGGTATTTTGAATCGTCACTGCTGGAAAACGGGAAATGCTTCCTGTGCTCGTGCATCACATGGTCCGGCGTAAGATTCTGAGGAAGGACCTCCTCAAAGATATCCTTTCCTTCCCGGTCGGACAGCCTTGGTTTTGTCTCCCATATGTATCCGTTGAAAATGTTCACAACGGGCCAGGAAAAACCCATTCCAATCTGCATAAACTCCATGTTCACCAGGTCTGCCCCCGCGTGGTATGCCATGGAATAACCGCCACCGGTCACATCGCTTGGATTCATATTGCGCTCAAACGCCTGACCGCATCCTCCTGAAGCCAGAATGACGGCTTTGGAGTTAATGTATACCATCTCCCGGCCCGCCAGGCCGCAGGCCCCCACGCAGCAGCCATCCCTGACATACAGACCCATGATAGTGACATCATCCATCACCGTTATATTGGGCCGCGCATGGATCTGGTCCTTCATGGCTCTTACCACGGGTTCACCGTGGCCTTTGATCACATGGGTCCTGGGGTAATGGGAAAAACAGCTGCGGAACACATAATACCCCTCATTCTCATGCTCAAACTTCACTCCCCACTCTTCCAGCTGCCTTATGGTTTCCGGAGCCCTGGATGCAACAATGGCCGCCAGCTCTTCGTCCGCCATTCCCTGTCCAGCCTCGATGATATCGTTGTAATGCATCTGCACATCCATGGGAATGGAGACATCCCCTGCATTATATCCCGCCATCTCCGCCACCGGATAACTGGTGGCCCCGGACTCCCCCAAGGGCTTTTTGCTTGCCAGAAGAACCGAGGTTCCGCAGTCCGCGGCCGCTATGGCCGCCCTGCAACCGGCGCCTCCGGCGCCGATCACTAAAATGTCGATTGTTATATTCATTTCCACTCTCCTGGTTATTTGCTGAACCGGGGCTGGCGCTTATGGATAAATGCATCCACCCCTTCTGCACAGTCAGGCGTCTTAAAAACCGTTCTGCTGAATTCCAGATTAGGGTAAAAATTCTCTTCCGTGGTCTTTTGCCACAGCTGTCTTACCCCTTTCTTTATAAGTTTGATCGCCTCAAAGGGTTTGTCCGCAATGATCCCTGCCATCTCCATGGCAGCCGCCTCCGTCTGCCCCCGGGGCACGACCCTGTTTACCAGGCCGCACTGAAGCGCCTCCCCGGCATCCAGGATAGTTCCCGTGTAAAGCATCTCATAGGCCTTTGCGATCCCCACATATCTGGCAAGCCGGAACAGCCCGCCGCTCCCCGGAAACACTCCCAGATTGATCTCAGGAAGCCCGATCCTGCCTTCCTGGCTCATGATGCGGATATCCGCGGCCATGGCGATCTCGCATCCTCCGCCCAGGGTATTGCCTTCCATGGCCGCAATAACCGGCTTATCCAAAAGCTCAATGGCGTCAATTGCCAGGTTTTCGTTCATCAGCTTTTTCCCGATCACATCATCCCACACCTGTGGAAACTCCTTGATATCCGCTCCCACACAGAATGCCTTTTCCCCGGACCCGCGAAGCACCACCACCCGGACCGCATCGTCCTCCTCCAGACGGTGTAGGGTATCCCTCATCTGCGCACTCAGTTCCAGAGTAAGTATGTTGAGAGGCGGATGGTTGATCGTCACCAGCGCCACATAATCCTGTACCTCTACCTTCAGCAGATCATTTATATATTCCATCCCTGTCACTCCTCCATTGTAATGATGCCGTGTTCCCTGTACCTTCTGATGGTCTCCTCATTATAACCCAGGTGTTCCATCAGGATTTTTGTGCTCTCCCCCAGTTTCGGAGGCAGCTTTCGGATCTTGATATTCTCCCCATCGTAACGGTTTGCATGTCCTACCACCCGCACATCCCCTGCAACGGGATGGTGCATGGTCAGGATATTGTCATTGTACCTGACCTGTTCGTCCTCCAGGACCTCCTGGTAATTATTCACAGGAGCGTACCAGATGCCGTTTTCATCGAAAATCTTCTTCCACTCCCCGGTGGTCTTTTTCTTCATCTCCCGGCATACCACGGCATCAAACTCCAATCTGCGCTCCATCTGGTCCCTGGAGGTATATCCGTCCAGACATCCCGGCGTAAAAAGCTCCCTCAGCTTTTCCACCGGAACCAGGGAAAGGGTGATGCAGCCGTCCCCGGTCCTGTACACGCCGTAGGGAGACTGGTGGAACCTGGTGCTGAGCCCGGTGGTGGGGCGCTCTGTAAACTGTCCTCCGTTGAGATAATATCCCAGGGCTTCCTGCTGCAGATCCAATGCCGATCCCAGAAGGCTTGCCTCCACCTTATGGCCTTTCCCCGTCCTGGCCCTGTCATAAACGGAGGCCACCACCCCAAGGGCTGCCAGCACTGCCCCATGCTGGTCCACCACTGGTGTTCCCACTGGTGACGGGGCCTCGGGATCGGAGCCGGTCAGGGATACAAGGCCGCTCATGCTCTGGATCAGCAGGTCCTGCCCCGGCTTCTTCACATAGGGACCGGAAGATCCGTAGCCGGAACAGGAACAATAGATAATGCCCGGGTTGATCTTCTTTAGGTCCTCGTATCCCAGTCCCAGCTTTTCCATTACCCCTGCACGGAAATTCTCGATCACCACATCATACTCCCGTAGCAGCTTGTGGATGATCTCAACCCCTTCCTTACTTTTAAGGTCCACTGCAATGGATGTCTGGTTGCGGTTGCCCAGCAGAAAAAACATGCTGACCCCTCCCGGGTATGTATTGCATCCTGACCAGGAACGCTCGTAAGCTCCCTTTGGAGACTCCACCTTCACTACTTCCGCCCCCAGGTCAGCCAGTATCTGCGCTGCCGATGGTCCCTGGAGATAATGTGTGAAGCTTAAGACTTTAACACCTTCCAGCATAAGATTCCCTCCCGTAGTTTATTTTTTCTTTATTATTTTTTTATAGTTGCATAATATGTAAACGTTTATATGTTTTGTTAATTCTAAATATAATCGTTTACACAACAAATGTCAAGAGGTTTTTCACGTAATAAATAACCGGCCGCCCCCAGCCGGTTTTATTAAACGATACATTGATAGTGATTTATAGATTTAATTTTACAGGGATATCCTGAAACAGCTGTGGATCCATGACTTTAAGGTATCTGCTGACAATGGGTTCAAATCCCATGACATCCAGAACGTCCTTTTGCAGATCGATCCCCGGGGCGATCTCTGTCAGTTCCACCCCTTCATCTGCCAGCCGGAACACTGCCCGTTCGGTCACAAAAAGGACCGGCTGTCCCGTCTGCCTGGCGTATGGCCCGCTGAAGCTGACCTGCTCCACTGTATCCACAAGCTTTTGCACCCTTCCCTCCTGAAGGATCTGCAGTCTTCCCTCCTTACATTCCTCTCTCAGCCCCACGGCCGTAAATGTTCCTGTAAAAACAACCCGCCCTGCGTTCTGGGAAATGTTGATGAATCCGCCCACTCCGTTGACCACATGGTTGAACTTGCTTACATTTACATTTCCCTGCCGGTCAAATTCAGCAAAGGAAAGCACGGCCACATCCAGCCCACCGCCGTCATACCAGTCAAACTGGTTTGTCTCGCAGATGATCGCCTGGGGGTTGTAAGCTATGCCAAAATCAGTGCCCGTGGCGGGAACACCGCCTATGATCCCCTGTTCCAGGGACAGGTGGATACAGGACTGGCAGCCGCTCTCCTCCAGCACCTTGCCCACTCCGGCGGGCACCCCAAATCCCAAATTGACTATATCACCTCTTTTTAGCTCCATGGCTGCCCGCTTGGCCATTACCTTACGGTTGTCCTGGGGCATATACTCGCTTTCAGGAAGTCCTCCCCGTTTCTTTCCGGACAGGGTTTCATCATATTCTGTTTTCATGGACATTCTTTGCCGGGAGTCCACCACCACGGCATCGACCAGTATACCGGGTACCGCCACACAGTCCGGTCGGATCCCGCCTCGTTCCACCATCCGTTTCACCTGGCATATGACGACCCCGCCGCAGTTTTTTACCGCCTGGGCCTGGGAAAGCGCTTCCGTCATCAGTCCCTCATCCTCAAAACTGATGTTTCCATCCTCATCCGCGGCAGATCCCCGGAACAGGGCAACGTCCAAATGGAAGCTTTTATAAAATATATAATCGTTTACATCTTTGGTAAATAAAAAAGAAAGCTCCTCTTTTGAACATTCATTCACGCGGCCGCCCTCCACTCTGGGATCCACAAAGGTATGAAGACCCGTCTTTGTGATCAGGCCCGGTCTCCCGGCCGCGATCTCCCTCACCAGCTGGGTCATGACTCCCTGCGGAAGGACATATGCCTCTATCTGGTTCTCCATGGCCAGTTTCTGCATATTCACAGACCAGGTCCAGTGGCTTCCCACTACCTTTCTCACCATGCCTTTATGGGCAAAATGGTCCGCTCCTCCCCCCTGCTTGTCTCCGATGCCGGCGCTGTGATAAAGGGTCAGCCCGGCCGGGCTTCCCGTGTCCAAGAACCGCTTTTCCAGGCCGGAGAGCAGATAACCCGGATCGTTGATCCCTCCTCCCCCTCCTGAAAGCCACAAGCTGTCCCCGTCTTTTACCAGATTTACAGCCTCCTCCAGTGACATACATTTTGACATACTTCATATCCCCCTTCTTGTTGTGTATTAATAGAACAGATCATAATCTCAACAGGGCCTTACCGAATCCCTCAGCACCAGTTTCCCTTCATAAATCGGGAACCTGTCCGCCTCTTTCCCGCTGATGCATGCGCATATATACTCCACCGCCGCCCTGGAAATCTCTTCCGCAGGCGTGTAATAGGAGGTGAGGGGAGGTATGATCTTATCGGTCATGATGATATTGTCATAACCCATGACGGACAGATCCTCCGGTATCCTGATGCCGCAGTTATACGCCGCCCTGTACACACCAAAGGCCAGCATATCATTGGATGTAAATATGGCCTGCGGCCTGTGCTTTCTTTTTAAAAGCTTCTCAATCCGCTTGTGGGAATGATCCAGATCGTCCACGTCCAAAAGTATGATATCCTTGTCCGCCTGGATTCCCCGGTCCTTTAATGCCTTGACCATTCCGGCATAACGTTCCTCATAGATCATGTTATTAAAACTCTGGAACACACCGCCAATGCGTGTATAGCCATTGTCCAGGAGGTAGGAAACGCAGTCATAGGCTCCCTTAAAGTTGTCCACCCGGATGCACCGCTCAACATCATCCGGGAAATTGCGGTTCAGGTACACATAGGGGATGCCGAAATCATTAAGCTTTTTGATATGCTGATGCTCATTGGTACAGGGCGTAACAATGACCCCGTCAACCTTTTTCAGACTGAGGTTTTCTATGAACTTCTTTTCCCGCTCAATGTCGTTATTGGAATTGCACAGATATACCATAAAGCCCTGATCCGCTGCATATTTTTCTATGTACTTCTCCAGACGCGGATAATACATGTTCATAACATCGGGTATGATCAGCGCCAGCGTGTTGGTCCGGCCCGTCTTTAAGCTGACCGCCAGATTATTGGGCCTGTAGTCCACGGTCCGCACAGCCTCCATGATCCTCTGGCGTGTCTCCTCTTTAATATATCCCTTGCCGGCCAGGGCCCTGGACACGGTACAGACAGAAAAACCAGCCTCTTTTGCAACGTCTTTTATTGTAGCCATTCTATACACCTCATGCCTCTTGTACTTTTTTCAGTATAACAGACATGGTTCCTTCCGTCAAAGAATGTTTTATGTTTCCCAAAGCGCAAACCGCCCCAATAATAGGATCTGTAAAGGTACGCCGCCCCAAGGAATAAGATCCGTGCCGCCATAGAAAAAGGCCGCCCCCCTGCGCAATAAACCGCAGTGTCCGCAGCCTTCCCTATATATTCTAATGATTCCAGTTCAGATGATGCAGCTGCCCTGTGAGGGCCATCTTCTCAAATCCATGCTGCCGCAGCGCCTCATACAGCACCACCGACACAGAGTTGGACAGGTTCAGGGAGCGGATGTCCCCCCACATGGGAATACGGATACAATGCTCCTCATTCTCCACCAGGATCTCCTCGGGTATCCCTGCACTCTCCTTGCCGAACATAAGATAACAGTCCGGTTCATATTCCACATTGGAGTAAACCTTATGGGCCTTGGTGGTGGCAAAATACATGCGCCCCAGGGCATCGGGGTTGCGTTCCAGGAAATCCTGATAATCACTGTACACGGTCACATCCAGTTTATCCCAGTAATCCAGTCCGGCCCTCTTAAGCGCCTTTTCGTTCAGCTTAAATCCCAGGGGTTCGATGAGATGGAGCCTGGTCTTGGTGGCAACGCAGGTCCTGCCGATATTTCCTGTATTGGAGGGCATCTCAGGCTCTAATAATACAATGTTCATCATGGTTGTGTCACGCCTTTCCATCCAGGCGGCTTACAAAGCGCTGGATGCGTCCCAGAGCTTCCTTCAGGTTATTCAGGGAATAAGCATAGGAAATCCTTACAAAACCCTCCCCGCAGTCACCAAATGCGGTTCCCGGCACAACAGCCACCTTTTCTTCCTGCAAAAGCCTGGTTGCAAACTCCTCGGATGTCATCCCAAAACGTTTAATGTTGGGAAACGTATAAAATGCGCCCAGGGGTTCAAAGCACTCGATTCCCATCTCCGCAAATGCATGGAGCAGGAAGCGGCGGCGCTGGTTGTAGGACTCCCGCATCATGGCCACGTCCGGATCCCCGTTCTTCATGGCGGAGACAGCAGCGTACTGGCTGGTGGTTGGGGCGCACATGATGGCGTACTGGTGGATCTTCAGCATTTGCTCCAAAATCACAGCCGGAGCGGCAGCATAGCCCAGGCGCCAGCCGGTCATGGCATATGCCTTGGAAAAACCGTTGATCAGAACCGTCCTCTCCTTCATCCCGGGGAAGGACGCAATGGTCACATGTTTTTCATCGCCGTATGTAAGCTCTGAGTAGATCTCATCCGATACCACAAACAGGTCTTTTTCCAGAACAATCTCCACAATTTTCTCCAGGTCATTCCGGTCCATAATAGCTCCGGTGGGGTTGTTGGGGAAAGGAAGCACCAGGATCTTCGTCTTATCCGTGATCTTCTCCAGCATCTTTTCAGGAGTCAGCCTGAACTGATCCTTTTCCTCCAGCTCAATCACCACCGGCACACCGTCCGCCAGGGTCACACAGGGCATGTAGGATACGTAGCTGGGCTGAGGGATCAGCACCTCGTCCCCCTCGTTAAGCATGGCTCGCATGGCAATGTCAATGGCCTCGCTGCCGCCCACTGTCACCAGCACCTCATGGTCGGGGTCATAAACCACGCCGCACCGGCGCTTTAAGTATTCACATATCTCCACCTTCAGGGGCTTTAATCCGGCATTGGAGGTGTAAAAGGTGCGGCCCTTTTCCAGGGAATAGATGCCCTCCTCCCTGATGTGCCACGGAGTGTCAAAGTCAGGCTCGCCCACGCCCAGGGAAATGGCGTCCTTCATCTCGCTGACAATATCAAAAAACTTGCGGATCCCGGAAGGCGGTATCTTTACGATCTTATCTGATAATGGATTTCTCATGGGGTAATCAGCATCCTTTCATCCTGCACCGGCTCACTGATCACGGTGCCATGGTCTTTGTATTTTTTCAGAACAAAATGGGTTGCGGTACTGAGCACGGACTCCATGGGCGCCAGCCTGTCAGATACAAACTGGGCCACCTGGCGCATGGTTTTTCCTTCAATGAATACAGTGAAATCATAAGCACCGCTCATCAGGTAAACAGCCTCCACCTCACTGTACTGGTAAATTCGCTCTGCGATCTTGTCAAATCCCATGCCTCTCTGAGGAGTTACCTTTACCTCGATCAGGGCCACTACTTTTTCATCGCTGGTGTTGTCCCAGTTGATCAGGGTGTGGTATCCGCAGATAATGTGTTCTTTTTCCATTGCCGCGATCTCATTGGCCACCGCGACTTCGCTTTCTCCCAACAAAACGGCCAGGTCCTTAATATCAATCCTGCTGTTCTTTTCAATGACTGCCAGAATCTTCTCTCTCATGGTTATAACATCCTCCGCTTTCTATATTTATATGCAGAACCAACGCCCTGAACAAACAGAGCGCTAGTGCTGTACTGCGTAACTATCTGTGATCTTTAACAGTTCGTCAGGCTTTGGCCGCTCCAGATAACCCACGGTCTCCTCTCCATGGCGGATCTGCCTTGCAATGCCCCCGGTCACACATCCGATCACCGCGCCGGGGATCCCCGCTGCTTTCAGGCGTCTTACCAGCTGCCCTCCCCGGTCCGATGCCATGATGACACAGTCACCGCAGAGCAGCCTGTAGGGATTCAGCTCATATAGTTCACACACTTCCACGGTCACCTGCCGGATGGGCAGCGCCCTTAGATCCACATCGATCCCAACATTAAAAATTCCGGATAAATTCCAAAGGGCAGCTAATACGCCGCCCTCTCCTGCATATTCGTGGGCTGTCACAGCACAATCCTTCTGCGACAGCTCACGTTCCATCCATTGTCTCACACAGCTTTCTTCCGCCTGGTCCAGGCAGTTTAAGAACATGGGGGAAAAATGCGCCTCAAGCTCCCCTCTCTTACGCGCTCCGATCCTGCAGGTCCCGGCAAAGCCTGTAAATCCCGCCATCACCAGATCCTGACCGGGTTTCATGAAGCCTTCCCGCTTCTCAAATCCCCCCGGTCCCTGGCCTGCGGTCCTCATCCCGCTGCCTCCGGTACAGGTGTCACAACCGGTGCCGGGTCAGGTGCCGCCTCTGTAGGCGCCGGATCTGCCTGTACCGGAGCCGGATCTGCCGGTGCCGGGTCAGGTGCCGCCTCTGTAGGCGCCGGCTGCGTCACGCCCGGTCCGCCGTCCACGCCGGTCACCGGTGCGGTCTCAACCGGTGCCGTCTCCACAGGAGCGGCTGCATTGGGATCCGGCGGTACATCGGCCGGAAGAGCGGGACCTACACGGTAGATTGCCTTGGATGCATTGTAGGTATCCTTGTTGAGAAGGGTCCTCTCCTGCTCCACGCCGTCCACGGTCACCACTTTCCATAGCCTGGACCTGAGTCCTGTATGGGAGGACTGGACCTTCACCTTTGCCCCCGGCGCCAGTGCGTTGTCCACGATCAGCTGGGGTTCTCCCGGACTGGTGCTTCCAAGGGTTTCGGATACATATTCCACTTTGCGGTTTTCCGGACGCGTCTCTTTTCCGTAAATGGTAAAAGTCAGCTTCCTGCCTTCGGTGTAACCCTCCACGTAAATCGGAGTGCTGTAATTGTTCTTAATCTTAATATCCTTGTATGTGCCTGCAATGGCCGCATCCCTGGATGGTTTTACATAGGTCACTATCATGGAGTGGTTCTGTCTCTGAACGATCTCCACCTCGGCCTCCAGTGATGCGTTATACAGTGTAGTGGCAAGCTGGCACACACCTCCGCCGATACTGTCCACGACCTGGCCGTTCTCATAGGCCGCCGCGGTCTTATAGCCGTTAGCTGTTGTAAATGGCTGCAGGCATTCATAACCGGATAAAACCTCCCCGGGCATAAGCAGATGGCCGTTGATCTTGGCCGCGCCTACCGCCAGGTTGGTGGAGCGTGCTGCACCGCTGCTGCTGAAATCAGTTGTATAGGTCCCCAGCACATCCTGAATGGTTGCAAGGGCCTCTGTGGTGATGGCCGGCTGCTGCTCAGCCACCTCTGCCGTCACTTTTACAGGTTCTTCCAGTCCGCCTTCCAGGGCTTCATTCAGGGCCGCTTCCGTGGCCGCTGCGTCAACCACCTTGCCCGCCACAGAATCCGTGATGACAAACTGGCCGTTCTCCCTGGTTATGGTCGCATCCTGGGGCTGGGCTGTCACTGCCTGACACTGGGTATCCACAAATTCCTTTACCTTTGCGGAATCCACTTCCGTGTCCAGTTCCAGATCCACGGGCGCGGACGCCAGATCCTTCTGGACCATATATTGTCTGATGAGGCTGCCCCCCGCATACTGGCTGGCTGCCTGGTCTACTGCATCGGTGTTGCTCCAGTGAAAGCCCAGCTCCCCTGCCGTGGTCTCAACGTCCTGTCCGTCCACGTTCAGGATCACCTTCTGGCCCGCCAGCCCATTTACATACTGTTCCACTGCGGACCTGGCCTCCTCCGCCGTCATCCCTGCCAGACTCTGGCTGCCTATGCTGATTCCCACAGGAAGCACGGGCGCGGCCCAGGCGATCACTGGAAATGCCGCAAGCAGCCCTATACTAATGACTGCCGCCAAACCGGCATTTCCTATTGCTTTTTTCATAATTTCTCCTCTTCCCGGTTACATAAATTCTTTTCCTTCACATCCTGAGTTATATATATAAGCCCAGAACGGATTTTAGTACATCAGGGCGCTGAGTGCCATGGGCACGATCATTGCCAGAACTAACACTACAACAATGATGGTTGAAATAATCTTCTTCATCTTAGGATCGCTCATATTCATCATGTACATTCACCTTCTTTAATATTAATATGCCTCGAATCTCTTCATTTATCTATCTATATTTAAGAGATTTGCCTTGGAATCCTTCCGTACTGGGAGATAATGGTGTCGATCATCCGCGATGCCTCGCTGCGGCTGATATCATCAATCTGCACAGTTATGTCTATTCTATGACATTTTACTAAATCCTGCAAGTATTCTTTTTGCCTTTTTGTGGCCGGCTGCTCCCTTTTTGCCTTGTAAATCAAGGGTTTTGAGGTGAACAGTTCCGGTCTGTCCTGGCTGTGGAGCTTTAACAGCTCCTGGTAAAGCCTGTGCGCCGCCTCCGCATCGGCCTGGGCACGGTGGGCAGCGGACTGGGATATATGATAGTAAGAGCAGGCACAGGACAGATTCCGCTTCACATCCCCGGGCATAAACGCCCGGCACAGCATCAGGGTGTCCAAACCTTCCTTTTCAAATTCCAGACGGCTGTTGACTGCCGCGTGCTTTAAAAAACTATAATCAAACATAATATTATGCCCCAAAAGGGGCAGATCGCCAAAGAATTCCACTGCGTCCCCTATCACATCCTCTATGGGCGGCGCATCCTTTAACATCTCATCTGTAATCCCGGTCAGCCGCGTAATGTGCATCCCCAGCCTGCGCATAGGGTTTACAAGGGTCACAAACTGCCCGGCAACGGCTCCGTCTATGATCTTGATGGCTGCTATCTCGGTTATCTTTTCCTGTTTGGCCTCAAGTCCCGTTGTCTCCAGATCCAAGGCTATGTATGAATTCATCATTCTCTTCTTCCGTCTCCTATTTCTAGTACCTCATGGCGTAAATCACAGGAATTTACGCAATGCAGCGCTAAGGTCAGCACTCACATCCCGGGCACTCATCCCTTAAAAAGCACTCTACGCACTTGGGACGTCTTGCAATGCAGATGGTCCTTCCCAGGGTAATGATGTGGATATTCCAGAGGATCCAGTGGTCCTTCGGCAGTACCCGCATCAGGTCATACTCAATCTTTTCCGGGTCCTCTTCCTTTGTAAGCCCCAGCTTCCCGGAAATGCGCTTCACATGGGTATCTACCACGATGCTGGGTTCATTGTAAATGTTTCCCCGGATCACATTGGCGGTCTTGCGTCCCACCCCTGCCAGGGAGGTCAGTTCCTCTATGGTCTCCGGCACTTTCCCGCCGAACTTCTCCACCAGGTCCCTGCAGCAGGCAATGATATTTTTTGCCTTCATATGGTAAAACCCAATGGAATGGATGTCCTGTTCCAATTCCTTTAAATCGGCCCGGGCAAATTTTTCCAAGGTATTATATTTCTTAAACAGATCCGCTGTGACAATATTGACCCGGGCATCCGTGCACTGGGCGCTCATGATCACCGCGATCAACAGCTGCCATGGAGTCTCATGGTTCAAATAGCATCTGTACTCTGTACCGTACTCCCGGTCCAGGGCCGCCAGGATGCGCAGGATGCGGTCGGCCTGCTCTTTTTTTGTCTCGCGTTTTTTTCTGGTTGTAGTTTCCTTCATACAGTTTCCTCTCAGGATGATCAGTTTAACTCCAGGACACATGCCCTGGCATTGTAGGTCAGGGGATCCCGGTTCCTGTAATCAAACAGGACCAATGTTTTGTCCCCCATGGCTTCCACATGAGCCATCTTGCTCATCTGCCTGGAATCAAAGCCCTCGTAGCCCGCCAGATACCGGGGGTTCTTTTCCTCAGAGATGAAAAAGTCCCTGATCTTTGATTTATACGGAGCCTGATCCCTGGCAAAGGAAGGACGGCTTTTTACATTTTCCCTCAGATACAGGTCCGCTGTCAAACGGTCCCGGTAAGCTTCCACGGACGGACCGTGCAGATATTCCTCTATCATTGCAAAAAGGATCTCATATCTTGCAATGCGGCTGTGGTTCATACCTGTCAGCCCATGTTTTTGGTAGTATTCCCCCATGGCAAGGAACATTTGGTAAGGGGAGGGGAATTCTTTTTCAAGGGCCTTCAGTGTACATGTAAACTGTCTGCTGTTATAATGGACCTCCACCATGTCTTCCACTGTCTTAAGCTCCAGTATCCGGTCATAGGACAGCCACCTGGTGGAAAGCACCTCATATGGCGGAGTGGATGAATACACCAGGCCGTAGTCCGGCGCTTTCTCCTCCATGTAGGACCCCTTTAACACTTTTAAGAACCCCAGCTGCAGCTGCTCCGGCTCCATGGAATACACGTCATCAAAGGATTTCTGAAAACTCTCCATCCCCTCATAGGGCAGGCCTGCGATCAGGTCCAGGTGCTGGTGTACATTTCTGCCCGCGTTGATTCTGGAAGTGATACGGCGGATCTCATCTATGTCAGTCTTTCGGCGGATGGCCTCAAGGGCCTGCACATTGGTGGTCTGGACGCCAATCTCCAGCTGCACCAGCCCGGGACGCATACCGGCTAACAGTTCCATCTCCTCCTCCCCCAAAAGGTCGGCCGCGATCTCAAAGTGGAAGTTGGTAACCCCGTTGTCATGTTCCTGTATCCACCTCCATATGGCCATGGCGTGGCTTTTTTTACAGTTAAAGGTCCTGTCCACAAATTTCACCTGAGGCACCCCGGCATTCAGGAAAAACAGCAGTTCCTCCTTAACCAGATCCAGGTTCCTGAAACGGATCTGCTTATCTATGGAAGAAAGACAGTAACTGCAGGAAAAGGGGCATCCCCTGCTGCTCTCATAGTAGATGATCCTGTGTTCCAGTTCCTCCAGCTTGATGCAGTCATAGGAAAATGGAATACGGCTGAGATCCATAACAGGGCGAATGCCCGTGTCCGTTATGACGCCGTCCGGGCCTCGGTAGGTAAGCCCCGTAAGCCGGGACAGGCCCTGACCGCGGACTTTTCCACAGTCTGCGGGATCTTCCGTCCCGTTATCCACATAATACCGGACCAGCTGTGCAAACGTCTCCTCCCCTTCCCCCTTCATGACCCCGGTAATAAAGGGCATGTCCTGCAAAACCTTTCTCGCGTCATAGGAGACTTCCGGTCCGCCCAGCCACAGGGGGACATGGGGCAGCAGCTTTCTTATGTCGGCGGCCAGGGACCGGATACTCTCTATGTTCCAGATATAACAGGAAAACCCGATCACATCGGGCTTTCTCCTGTATAGATCCTGCAGACATGCGTCCAGCTGATGGTTGATGGTGTACTCGGCCAGTTCAATGGTGACCGGATCTTGGGTTCGCGGGGGATCGGCCTCCAGCTGCTGCCGGGCATAGGCCTTCAGGCTGTATATGCCCAGATTGGAATGAATATACTTGGCGTTGACAGCCACCAGCAATATCTTCATAGGGCTATACCTCAATCTCGATCTTCCTGCCCGTTGGCTGATACTGGTAATAGCGTACTCCGGCTGCATTGAGCATCCGCTTGGACGCCCTGACGGCAGGGGTATCGGCATACTTGTCCTCTCTGAACACAATGGTCTTGATGCCGGCCTGGATGATGGCCTTGGCACACTCGTTGCAGGGGAAAAGTGTCACGTACAGCTTGCTTCCCTCCAGGCTTCCCCCTCTGTAATTAAGGATAGCATTTAATTCACTGTGTGTGGAGTAGAAATATTTGGAATTATAGGGATCTTCCTGCTCTGCCTCCTTTCCCCACGGAAACTCATCATCTGAACACCCCTTGGGGAATCCGTTGTAACCCATGGACAGTATCTTGTTGTCCTGGCTGACGATGCAGGCTCCCACCTGGGTGCTGGGGTCCTTGGACCGCCTTCCCGACAGCAGGGCGACTCCCATAAAATACTCATCCCATGTTATATAATCTGAACGCTTTCCAGTCATTCCCAATCTCCTCCTTTTATGCGGATTATTGTTTGGAGCGTATTATATCACATATTTTCTTATTTTCCTATGGTTTTTGGACTTTATGTAGGGTGCTGGGTGTTGCCCTGGGTGTTGCCACGAGCCTTTGCCCTCTGCCTGCCCGCCCTCTGCCACCATGGCGGCAGCAAATAAAAACACCCGCCGTATGGAAAATCTGTAAGGCGGGTGTTTTACTCCGGTATCTGCTTTTAATTTGCTGTTGCTCTCCCCTGTCAATCATCATTGCAGTTTCAATACCTGTACTTTTTCAACAAGAACTACGCCGCATCTGCCTGTGGGCCAAAACCGGTGCCACGATCACCCCGGCCGCGATACCGACCGCTGCCTCGGCCGTGTTGGACAGATAGGCATGGCACTGCTGCGTTTCCTTTCACGCGGCATCCCTCATGTCCACAAACAGGTCCAGATAACAACCTGCGTCTTCAGTCAATGGTAACTCCCAGGAATTGGCATAATTCCTGAATGCAGGCATTCTTATCCTCCTGGGTCAGTTCCACTCCGAACATGAACCGGAAAATTACTTCCATCTGCCCGGCCAGCATTTTAAGTCCGGGCACTGTCTTAAGGCCCCTTGACTTGGCGGCTGAGATCACGGGTGTATCCGCCGGATTGATGATAACGTCAAATACCACACAGTCTTTGGGTAAATGATCTACAAACCCCAGATACTCATGGGTTCTTCCATATCCCGCCATTCCCAGGGGCGTTACCTGCAAAAAGAGCTGGGCCGTGCCCGCCGCCTGATCCAGGTTCTCCGGTGTGGAGGCCAGGGCCTTTGTCTCCATGGATGTATGGGTATTCAGTATGTCTGCAATCTCCTGCGCCTTTTCCACTGTCCTGTTTAAAATCGTAAGCTTCCTGATGCCGTGCTTTGACAGTTCCAGACCGATCACTCCGCTGATACTGCCGCTTCCCAGCATGAGCGCCTCTTTTCCCACCAGCTGAACACCGCTGCTTAAGATTGCGTTCAGGGCGCCTTTGCCGTCCATGCCCACGCCATGGCTGGTGCCGTCCTCATCAATGCGGACCGCGTTGACAGACTGGAAGATCCTGGAACTCTCGTCCACATCATCCAACAGGGGAATGATATCCTTTTTGTGAGGCATGGTGGGGGATATGTAGCGGATATGCAGCATTTTACATGCCTCCATAAATTGGGGCAGTTCTCCTTTTTTTACTTCCACCGGAAGCATGATGGCGTTCATGTCCAGCTCCCCAAACAGTTTGTTGTACGCCCTGGGCGCGTTGGTCTTGCCCATGGGGTCGCCTATGTTTAACACAAGCTTTGTGTCTGTATTGAATTTTACATTTTCCAGATTCATGATACCTGTTTCCCCCTCTATTTCCCGCTCTTGCCCAGATAGACCTCCAGCAGGGCATCCTGGCTGGCTCCATCGGACGCATCCAGTTCCCCGGCGATCTTTCCCGTGTTCAGCATATAGGAGCGGTCGCTGACCTTAATAGCCATCCTGGCGTTCTGTTCCACCAGGAGAATCGTGATTCCTGTCCGCTTCAGTTTTTCTATGATATGAAATACCTGCTCCACCACCAGGGGCGCCAGGCCCATGGACGGCTCATCCAGGAGAAGGAGCTTAGGGTCCGACATCATGGCCCTTCCAATGGCCAGCATCTGCTGTTCGCCTCCGGACAGGGTCCCTCCCATCTGGGTCTTCCTCTCAGCAAGGCGGGGGAAGAATTCAAATACCTGGTCCAGGATCCTCTGGTCCAGTGCTTTGTCCGCTGCCCTTGTGTAGGAGCCGATGGCCAGGTTTTCCATCACCGTGGCGTCTGCGAATATTTTGCGTCCCTCAGGTACAATGGAGATCCCCATGGGAATAATCTCATGGGATTTCTTTCCCACAAGCTCCTCCCCCTGATACTTGATGGAACCCCTTTCAATATGTACCATACCGATAACGGATTTTAACAGGGTTGACTTGCCCGCGCCGTTGGCGCCCAGCAGAGAAACCAGCTCACCCTTATCCACGTGGATGTTTATGTCTTTGATCGCCTTGATCATTCCGTAGCCGGAATGCAGGCCGGATATATCTAACACAGTTTCCCTCTGCCCCATTAAGAATCACTCCTTCCCAGGTATGCCTCGATTACTTCCTCGTTGTTCCGGATCTCTTCCGGAACCCCGTGGGCGATCCTTGCTCCGTAGTTCAACACCGTGATATCGTCTGAAATGTTCATGATCAGATCCATGTCGTGCTCCACGATCAGTACGGACATGCCAAAGTCTTTGCGGATTCCCCGGATCGTGCTTATAAGGTCCTCCTTTTCCTGGGCATTCATGCCTGCCGCCGGTTCATCCAGCAAAAGGATCTTAGGCTGTGTGGCCATGGCCCTGGCAATCTCCAGCAGTCTCTGATGACCGTAGGGAAGGCTGGATGCCGGCTCATCCTTCAGATCAGCGATCTTTAAGTACTCTAAAAGCTCCTCGCTCTTTTTGCGGATCTTCCTGTCCTCCTCCAGCATTTTCCTGCGGTTGTAGACAATATTAAACAGCCCGGCCCGGCTTCTGCAGTGAAAACCAGTCATTACATTTTCCACTGCCGTCATTTTCTTAAACAGGCGGATGTTCTGGTAAGTCCTGGCAATGCCCATTTCCACGATCTTATACGGGGCGCAGCCGCAGATGGACCTGTCCTCAAAAAGGATATCGCCTTTTGTCACCTGGTACACGCCGGTAATGATATTGAACACGGTGGTCTTTCCCGCTCCGTTGGGTCCGATCAGGGAACAGATCTGGTTCTTTTCAATCTTCAGGTCAACTTCAGAAACAGCTGTCAGGCCGCCGAATTGTTTTGTAACTCCCTTTAATTCCAATACTGCCACGATCGTCACCTGTCCTTTCCGTCAAATTTCGCCTGCACATAGCCAATGAGTTTTTTCGCATACGGAGTAATGCCGCCCGGATAGCGGATGATAACCGTCAAAAGGATGACCCCGTACACCACCATGCGCCAGTCCCCCAGGAAGCGCAGGGCCTCGGGAAGAATGTTCATGATAACGGCTCCGATCACCGGTCCGATGGTGGTTCCCATGCCTCCCATGATAGCGGTCCATAAGAACATATTGGAATCATTGCTGGTAAAGCTGTCAGGGCTTACGTAGTGGATCATCATGGCGTACAGCACGCCCGCCACCGCGGAGTAGACTGCTGAAAGCACAAATGCCCTGATCTTAAAGGTGGTGATATTGATCCCTGTGAGCTCTGCAACCTTATCGTCATCGCGGATTGCCATAAACGCCCTTCCTGTCCTGGATTTCATCAGCCATTTCTGGTACATGATCCCAATAAACACAAAAAATGCTATGAGATAATAATACCTAAACAAGGTATCAAATTTGAATCCGAACAGATCCGGAGCCTTGATGCCGACCACCCCGGCCGGGCCGTTGGTCAGGTCGATCCAGTTCACCAGAACCATCCTGACGATCTCGCCAAAACCAATGGTCAGAAGTGCCAGATAACTGCCCCGCACCTTTAGGGCCGGAATGGCAAGCACCACCCCAAACACGGCTGTCACCAGCACGGACACGGGAAGCACCACAAAAAACGGACACCCAAGCTTTGTGTTCAGCAGGGCCGTGGTGTATGCCCCGATCCCATAGAAAGCCGCCTGCCCAAGGGACAGCTGCCCCGTATATCCTGTTAAGATGTTCACCCCTGAACCTACAATGGCATAAATGCCGATCATATTAACGATCTGGATAATATATGCATTGGGAAGCAAGAAGGGCAGAATCAGTATTGCCGCTGTAACCACTGCAATTAAAGTTAATTTCTTTGTTTGCTTCATCACGGTCCCTCCCTACAGCTTCTGCTCTATGCGCTTGCCCAGGATCCCGTTTGGCTTAAAATACAGGAACAGGAACAGCAGCACAAATGAAATGATATCCTTATAAGCAGCAGTGGCGTAAGTGGCTCCCAGGGCTTCCACGATCCCCAAGATGATGCCGCCCAGCATAGCCCCCACAATATTACCGAACCCGCCCAGTATGGCGGCGGAAAATGCCTTCAGCCCCACCAGTGTGCCCATATCCACGCTTACGTAGAAGATCGGGGAAAGAAGGATCCCGGCAATGGCCGCGAAAGCGGCACTGATGCCGAATGTGACAAGACGGCACTTGTTCACATTGATGCCCATCATGGACGCGCCCTCGGAGTCCGTGGCAGCGGCCCTCATCTGTTTGCCGGTCTTGGTCTTATAAAAAAACAGCTGGAGCACTACCACAAGGCAGGCAGCCACACATATGATCCCGATGTTCTGGGGCAGCAGCAAAAGCTTCCCCAGGTTGATGGGTTCTGTGCTGAACAGGGCCGGAAACACCTGAGGTTCCGCGCCCCATACAACGATCGCCAGGTTCTTCATGATATAGGACACACCCACGGTGGCGATCAGAAGATTGGTAAAGGAACTGAATTCCAGTTTCCTGTAAATAAAACGCTCCAAACAGCATCCAATGAAGGCTGCGGCAATAATGGTCAGCACAATGGCCAGGGGTATGGGGATCCCAGCCGTGATCAGAGTCAGACAGATAAAAGCAGAAATCATAATCGTATCACCGTGTGCAAAGTTCAGCATACCCAGTGATTTATATATCATGGTTACACCGATAGCCAGCAGGGCATAGATGCTTCCATTGGTAAGGCCGTTTAAAATCTGTTGAAAGACCATAGTTTCCTCCTCTCCCCGCGTTGCCGCTAATCCATTAGCACGATGGTATGCTTTCCGTCCACGATCTGTACAACCATCAGATCCTTGATCATCTCACCGTTGGAAGCAAAGTTATAGGTACCTGCGGCACCCTCAAAATCCTTGGTTGCCAAAAGTGCGTCCCTGATGGCCTGCCCGTCCAGAGAACCTGCCCTCTTAACCGCATCTGCCAGAAGATAAACGGAATCATACGCCTGGGGCGCGTTCTGGTCATAGCTCTGCTGGTAGATCTCCTTATACTTTTTGTCAAAGGCCTGGACCTTCTCATCCTGGTTTGCCTCTGTAAAAGCAGTGGTAAAAATAAGCCCGTTCACAGCGTCACCGCCCAGTTCCACCAGCTTGGGAGAGTTGAATCCCGTACCGATAAGAGGCGCCTGGATCCCGTTCTGCTTGGCCTGCTTACAGATCAGCGCCGCCTCGGTATAATATCCCCAAAGTATGATGGCGTCAGGTTCCGCCTGTTTCATCTTGGTCAGGTGTACGGAAAAATCCTTTTCCCCTGAGTTATACATTTCATTGGCCACCACATCGATCCCGTACTCCGGAGCCAGCGCCTGGATGATCCCAAAGGCGCCGGTGCCAAAATCAGAAGATTCGTACAGCACAGCCACTTTTTGTCCATTTAACTTTTCCTTAAAATACTTAAACAATGTCTTTATATGAGTTGTATCCGTAGCCGTTGTACGGAAAATAAACTCATTCCCCTGTTCCACGATACTCTGGGCGCTGGAGCAGGGCGTAATCTGCGGAATCTTAGAGGACGCCGTGATCTCCATATCCGCAATTGTACAGGAACTGTTCAGGGCGCCGATCAGCGCCGTGATCTTATTTTGGTTTACCAGCTTCTGGGTCACCGTAACAGACTTTGCGGGAACGCCTTCATCATCTTCCTTCACAAGTTCGATCATATACCTGCCGTCAATACCGCCCGCCTCATTGATCTCATTCACAGCCATCTCAACCGCATTTGCCTGCACCAGGCCGCTGGCCGCCGCATTCCCCGTAAGAGGGCCCACGCACCCCAGCACAACCGTTTCTTTCCCGTCCTTACTCTTTGTCTCCCCCTGACATCCCGTAATCATTCCCATAACCATGGCTGCCGCCAGAACTGCTGCTATCTTCCGATTTCTTCTCATATAATAAACCCCTTCTCTATCTATGCTCTTAACAGTAGCTTCTCAAAATCTTACAACCCCAGAAAACATCCCCGGCCCATTCCCCACTCAATCCTTTCATTCCCGGCCATCCAATCCCTCAGCCCCGTCCCGAACATCCTTTCTGTGAAGACCATTTTACCCGCCGCCACTTAGACGCGGTCCTTCACGCGTCTTAGTACCGCTGCGCGTAAACCGAGCGGGAGCGTGTCTGAACAGGGAGGATGGCCGGGCCTCTGCGGCCCCTACAATGCCGCGATCTGCGCGGTCGCCTTTAAGAAGGTATCGATATCCTCCACCCCATGGCAGTGAAGCGGTGATACACGTACAATGCCTGCCAGGTCAAAGGGATGCAGGGACCTGACGGAATAATAATTGGAATCGCTTCTGTCATAAACAATGACATCCCTTTTCACATACTCCGTAACCGCATCCGGACAACTGATATTGTCAAAGGTGAGAGGCATGATGAAATCTCTGTTCTCCAGGGACTCCCTGTCAAACTCAACCCGGGCATGAGGGATATGGCGGATGCCCGGAACCTCTTTTGTTCCCTCCAGGGCCCTGTACAGCAGCGCCCTCTCATGCATCTCAATGCGCTCCATACCTTCCACGTACAGTTCCCTTCTGTCCGTGCTGTCAATATAGCGGCTTCCGATCCAGCATACATGGTCCACGATGGCGCTAACGCTTGCGTACATGGCCGGTGCCGGACCTCCGATCTCCCATGGGTCGCCCAGGTTTCCGAAAATTCCCGGATGGTCCAGGGCCGCCAGGCGGTCAGACACATAGCCTGCGCCAAATCCACGGCATCCGAAGATCTTGTACGCCGCAAAGTTGATCCCATCCAGATTAAGGTCCTGCACATCCACCAGTCCGTGGGGCATGTGCTGTACTGCATCGGAAATTATGTAAAGGTCCGGCTTGGCGGCGCGGGCGCGGGCTACGATCTCCTTCATATCCATCACGGCGCCGGTGTGGTTGGACGCATAAATGCATACAAGAAGGGCCGTATCCTTATCCACCAGGCGTTCAATCTCTTCCACATCGATTCCGCCCGTAACCTTGTTGGGTTTTGCGATCCGCACTTCCATCCCCGCCTTCCTCCCGTAATACATAACGGAATCATAGGCGGACGGATGGTCCAGGTCTGTCACTACCACATTGGTGCCCCTGACATTCTCAAGAACCGTGCGCACCATCTCAAACATTACTTTGGATGAGGATTTCTCAGCTATGATCTGTCCGTACTTGGGAGCGTTGAACATGATCCTTAAATCCCTGAAACCATTTAAGGTCAGCTGTCTTAATGCCTTTGCCCTTGGATGCTTTCTGGAATCACAGTCCGGAAAGGTGTCGGCTTCCTCATAAGCCCTGTTCACAGCCTTCAGCCTCAGGGATCCTCCTGCATTTTCAAAAAAAGTCTTTTGCCTGCCTCCGGGTCGGAATCTACGTTCCAAAACCGCTCCTTGATCTCTGCCTGAAGTTTCTCGTCAAATAATAACCCCTGTGGGTAATCCTTTATATTCATCTCTTGCTCCTCCTGGTCTTGAGCCATCTTTTAATCTGATAAATTATCCTCTTGATCAAACACTTTAATCAAATACCACTTTACCCTCATCAAAGATTACTCTGCCGTCCACTTCAATGGTCGGGTCCTTAAACATCATGTCAATGTGAAGCAGGCAGTCCTGGTTATCCGTCTCATTGTTGCCCAATGCCACATGTACATAACCCATGCATCCCTCATCCTCCAGCATCCTTCCGCAGAGACTGGCATCCGGGTTAAGCCCCACGCCGATCTCACCGATACGGTAGATCCTGGGGTCATAGATCTCCTTAAGGACCTTCTCAAACTTCACGGCTTCCTCCCCGCCCTCGACCTTTGTCACGAAGCTGTTCTCAATATATAAGGTAATGGGTTCCTTCAACAGCCCCATAGCCGGATGGGTAATGCTTCCATCGATCACAACCTTGCCGTGGGCAGTTCCTGGAATGGCTCCGGTAGCGCACTCGATATCAGGCGGTGAACAGGTCTGGCCTTTCTCATGGCTCATCCCGTACTGCGGGAATATCTTGTGGCCTTTGATGCTGCAGTAGTAGTCCGTTCCCAGGGCAGAAGTGATGTGTACCTGGTCTCCTCCTGCAAAACCTTTGGCAATCTGGTCCACGTATTTTTTGTTGGCCTCAAAGTCTGTGTAAAGGCCTCCCTTTTCCAACATTCCGAAGTCATAGTCACAACAGTTCAAATCGCGTGCACCTGCTTCGCACGCCCTCCTTCTTGCATAGCTGTGGGATAAGGAAAATGTGGTTGCGCGAAAGATAACATCGGCTTTCAGCATAGCGGCAGCTACCAGATCCGTTGGCTCCTCTCCGTGCATTTTCCTGGGGTTCATCAGCACCAGGGTGCGGTTTGGAAATTTTTCAGCCGCGTCCCAAAGGGCCATTCCAATCTCCATGCTTTCCTCATCCGTGACAATCAGGATATTCTCATCCTCCTTACAATGGGAACACACGGTGAGCAAACGCTGGCATGCTTCATAAATTTTCTTCTCTCTCATTTTTTCTCCCTCTCTTAGAAAAAGTTTTGATTGATCTTATATATTTAATCCTTATCCGGATTAAGTATCTAAATATTTATTCGTATAAATATTAGATAAAATGAAAAGGAATATTTCGTTCCATTGGGCGTATTTACGCCAAACGGCACTAAATTCCTCTGCATTCTAATCTGTCCAGGTGCGATCAGGCGCTCTCCCTTATAATAAGCTTCACGCCTATATATTCGTCCTCCGCCTGCTGCCCCTCTACCAGTGCAAGCATCTTGTCAACGTATGTCTTGGCCAGCTTCTCCTTTGAAACGTCAACCGTGGTCAAGGCCGGTGTTGTAAGGGGTGCGATCTGTGTATTGTCACATCCGATCACGGACAGATCCCCCGGCACGGAAATGTTCAGTTTCTTCAGGTACTGCATGATCTGGGCCGCAAGATAATCGTTCCCAACCACCAGGGCCGTGGGCTTCCCATCCTTCTCAGAGGATACCAGCATGCGGAATACCTCCTCGCATATATCATCCATAGTCTGGGTCCTGGTGCATATAAGCTCCGGCCTTACAGGAATGCTGCTGCGCCTTAGCGCCTCCACATATGCCCTGACACGGAAGTCATCCCCCTCCACGCCCTTTGTCAGGTACTTGACCGGGGGTACCATGCCGATACAGGTGTGACCCTTTAGGATCAGATAATCCACCGACTTTCTCACTGCGTCATAATAATCCGGCACAACGGTGACGATCCTGGGATCCAGCTCCTCATAATGCTTGGTCCTGTAAAGGATGATGGGTATTCCGTTCATGGCAATGGAGTTCAGCTGCTGTGCGTCAAACATATTAGTCGCCATGAAGATCCCTTCCGGCTGTCTGCTGATCAGCATATCCAGGAATTCCTTGGTATTCCTGCTGTAATTCAGGGATATATAATATCCGCGCTCAAAGAGCCTGGTCTCTACCGCCTCAAAAAGTTCCGCCTGAATGTTGTCACACACAAAGATAAACTGGGCGGACCGGCTGGTTCTGAGTCCCCTTGCCAGCTGGTTCGGTATGTAATTCAGCTGCCTCACAGCCTCCAATACCTTCTCCCTCTTCTCCTGGCTGACATAATTGGAATTATTCAGCACATACGATACAATGGTAGGAGAAACATTCGCAAGCTTGGCAACATCTTCGCGGGTAACTGTTTTGCTCATGTTTTCTTCCTTTCTCTCATGATTTATAAATACGTATAAATATCTTATGGTTTATATATATCATCTTTTACCCATGATGTCAATCTATTTTAAATATTTTTTCAACATTATTGATATTTTCTCTTTGTTTTGTTCACATTTATTATGTAAATTATCTATATTTATATATTTATTTATTAAACTTTAAACTTAAATGAGTACCCATGTGCCATTACAAATCATATAATGGCAGACATTAAAATAGATCCTTTCGCGAAACAGTCCACGCCGTATGGACAACGGCATCATGGCGGACTCCGCCGGAAATTTCACATACTCATATTTTACTGAATTTTGTGCCAGGGGAGGAGGGTGCAGGGGAAGGAAAAGAAATAAAACTAGTCGAACAAGTCTGCAAAAAACTGATCAAGAATAACACACCTGCCCAGATTGCGGATGCCCTGGAAGAGGACGCGGATGTGATCAAACTCATTTGTGAGGCTGCGAAAGAATGCGGGCCGGAATACGACTATGGAAAGATCCATGAAAGACTGTCAGAACGCACATAAGATCTAACGCCTATAACATTTTAATCACACTTAAATCCATAGGAAACAGCGGATACAGATCATATAAACATAATCTGCATCCGCTGATTTTTGTTCTTCATGCGCATGAAAGCCGATCATATAAGGGATACGCAGCTTTATGCAGGCAGAAGGAGGGGCCGGGGTATTCTGCATTCAAAAGGAGCATCAATCCAGCACTACATTCACTTTCATATAATTGCCGGGATTCTTCTCAATGTCAATGATCGTCTCCGGCGTCTCATCCATGGTCACGACCTTGGTAAGGATCTTTCTCACATCCACCTTGCCGGTATAGATCAGGTCGATCGCCTCCTCGAACTCGCCTGCGCTGGTGCGGGCGCCGCGGATGTCCACCTCCTTGCGGGTGATGGCATCGGTTGGCAGAGGAGTTTCCTTCTTGGGCCATCCGGTGAGGGTGATGCGGCCTGCGTTGGCAACAATGTCCAGGGTGGAGCGGACAGCGGCATTGGCGCCGGAGCACTCCATCACCAGTTCAGCCATACGGCCATTGGTGTATTCAGACACCTTTCCGGCCATATCCTCCCTGGCGGAGTTGATGGTATATTTAACGCCCAGCTCCCTTGCAAACTCCAGACGCTCATCCACCACATCGATCACAATGGGCTCTGCGCCGTAAGCAATGGCTGACATGGCTGCCAGCAGTCCGATGGGACCTGCGCCAATGATAGCCACGTGCTCTCCTGCGGCCAGATTTCCTCTGTGGATACCATGAAGGGCAATGGTCAAAGGCTCAGCCATGGGCGCGATATCCCAGGGCATATCCTCCGGCAGCTTCCACAGCATATCAGCCGGATGGGTCATATATTCCGCCATTCCGCCTTCCACATGCACGCCCAGCACTTTAAGGTCCGTGCAGCAGTTGGTGCGTCCGATGGAACAGGGATAGCATTTGCCGCAGTAAAGATACGGGTCCACAATCACATGGTCGCCAATCTTAATGCCGCGTCCGTTATCTTTTGGTATGGACAGCACTTCACCCACGATCTCATGACCGATGATTCTTGGAAATGACACAAGGGGATTGGTGCCTCTGAATGCCCCGATATCGCTTCCGCAAATGCCTGCCGCTCTTACCCGAACCAGCGCCCGGCCTTCTTTTGGCTCCGGCTTCTCAATATCAATACACTGAACCTTCCATGGTTCCTCAAATTTAATAGCCTTCACGGTTTATTTCCTCCTGTTTTTACACAACGTGATATCATACCGGCATTATCAGCCGCCCAGATATGCCTTCTTAATATCATCTGAATCCATCAGCACCTTGCTGTCTCCGCTGGCAACCAGGTTCCCCACCTCCAGGACATAGGTCCTGTTGGAAATGGACATGGCCATAAACGCATTCTGTTCCACAATTGCAATGGGTATATTCCTTACTTTATTAACGCGCACGATCACGTCAAACATATCGTCCACAATCACAGGCGCCAGTCCCAGGCTGGGCTCGTCCAACATCAGAAGCTCCGGGTCCGACATCAGTCCCCTGGCAATGGCCAGCATCTGCTGCTCGCCGCCTGACATGGAACCGGCCTTCTGCTTTGCACGCTCCTTAAGCCTTGGGAAAATATCATACTGCTCTTCCAGATGGCGGTCCATGTCCGGCTTGGACATTTTAACGGAATAAGCCCCCATTTCCAGGTTCTCCTGCACGGTCATGTTGGGAAATATTTCACGCCCCTCCGGCACATACACGATCTTATGGCCCACCACCTTGTGGGAAGGCAGGCCGCTGATAACCTGTCCGTTGTACTCAATGGTCCCCTTCTTCGGCTTGTTGATGCCCATGATGGATTTCATTAGGGTTGTCTTGCCTGCCCCGTTGGCTCCGATGATGGAGACGATCTCATTGTCGCCCACCTCAATGGATACGTCAAACAGAGCCTGGACCTTGCCATAATATACGTCAATTCCATTTACCTTAAGCATGTGCAGCCCCCCTTGCCATGTTCTGCTTATACCGGTCGCCCAGGTAAGCCTTGATAACCACCGGATCCTGCTGGATCTCCTCCGGCGTGCCCTCGGCGATCTTTGCGCCGAAGTTGATAACCGTAATATAATTGCTGATGTTCATAATAACATCCATGTTATGCTCGATCAGGAAAATGTCGATGCCGGAATCAAATACCTTCAGCATGATATTCACAAATTCCACGCGCTCGGACGGATTCAGACCGGCTGCCGGCTCATCTAAAAACAACAGCTTGGGGTCTGACATCAGAGAGCGGGCCAGCTCGGTGAGCTTCTGCTTTCCATAAGGCATGTTGGCCGGAAATTCATTGGCCAGATCCTTAAGCCCGATAAACTCCAGGATGGAGTCAGCCTTTTCACTCACCAGCTTCTCCTCCTTTGCCGCTGCCCCGAAGTTGAACATGAACGGGAAGAAGCCCTGCTTCATATCCATCATGCTGCCCATCATCAGGTTCTCCTTTACGGTCATGGAACGGTACAGCTTCAGGTTCTGGAAGGTACGGCTGCAGCGTGTCTGGGCGATCTGGTGCGCGCTCATACCGCTGATCTTGGTGCCCTCATGATAGATCTCACCTTCGGTCAGGGGCAGAAGTCCGGTTATCATATTGATGGCCGTGGATTTGCCCGCGCCGTTTGGTCCGATCAGGGCGTGGATGGTGCGCTCTTTCATATCAAGGGACAGGTCATTGACCGCAACCAGTCCAGAGAAACGTTTTGTAACATTTTTTAAGGTTAAAACAGATTTTCCTTCCCTGTTATCAGACATTTGCCTGCCCTCCTTTCGCCGCTTTCTCCGCTGACCGCTTGATCCTGAACAGGGATACGATCCCGTTTGGCAGGAAGATAACGAACAGCAGGGTGATAATGGAAAATACAAGCCAGTAATAGTTCTCCATGAACCGCAGGAACTCAGGTACCAGGGTGACCAGGATCGCCCCAAGTACATTGCCGGGCACGGAACCAATACCGCCGATCACCAGCATAACTACATAGTTAATTGAAAATTCCAGGTTGTAGGCGCTAGGGTTGATAAAGCCCACATAGTGCGCATACAGGCTGCCTGCAATGGTGGCGTAGATGGCCGCCAGTGTAAAGGCCATGATCTTGATGTTGGCAATGTTGACGCCCCCTGCCTCAACCGCGTCCGGGTTGTCCTTAACAGCCAGGAAGGAACGCCCCCACTTGGAGTTAACGATCCGGTACGCATTGAATATAAGCAGCACCGCGATCACCAGGTACAGGTAATAGATCTCCTTGTTACTCTGGAACTTGAAGCCGAAGATGGAGAAGGCGGGGATGCCTGTGACGCCCAGGGCACCTCCTGTCAGTCCTGTCAGGTTGGTCATCAGGATCCTGACAATTTCCGAAAACCCAATGGTGGTCAGGGCCAGGTATACGCCTGACACACGCAGGGACGGATATCCAAGCCCCATGCCGATCAGACATCCCATGCCAACGGCTGCAACCAGGCAGATCCAAGGATTGATCCCCAGCTTGGTGGCCAGCAGTGAGGAGGTGTAGGCGCCCATGGAAAAGATGCCTGCGGTTCCAAGGTTCATCTGGCCTGTAAGACCTGTTATAAAGTTAAGTCCCACTACAATGATGATATTGATGAGTACCTGTATCATCAGATTTAAGTGGTAGTTATTGGTTATGAACATAGGGAGAATCGCTGCCAGAGCAATCGCTGCCAATGCAATGATCATTGCTGATTTATTCTTTTTCATAGCTCTCCTCCTTATCTCCTGTTTCCTAAGATTCCTGAAGGCTTAATCAACAGGAAGATGATCAGCAGCACAAAGGACAGGCAGTCCTTATAAACAGACGGGATGATCATGCTTCCAAAGATTTCCACAACCCCCAGGAGGATGCCGCCTACAATGGCGCCCGGAAGGTATCCAAACCCGCCGATCACGCCTGATGCAAAGCCCTTCAGGCCTATCATGGATGACATCTGCAGCTCTACGTTAAAAATCGGTATAACCAGAACGCCGATGGTGGCGCAGATCAGGGCTGACAGGCCAACTGTAAATGCAATGTTCATGGGAACATTGATGCCCATAAGGGACGCGGCTGTCTTGTTCTCGGACACGCAGCGCATAGCCTTTCCCATTTTGGTGGTCTTAAAGAAGATCTGAAGGCCTGCCGTGATGATGGAACACACAACAATGATCACAATGTGTGCCTTGGACACTACGATGGGGCCCAGGTGAACAGAGCCCCTAAGGAAATTGTCCAGGGTAAACGGCAGCGGTCCCCAGATCAGTCGTACACATTCCGTGATGATCCTGCCAAGTATAACGGTTCCAATTACAGCAAATAAATTCGTTGATAATCTGCTCAGGGGGTTAAAGATCGCAAATGCGCTTACCATACCAAGCAGGAACATGGTAAGGACCGTGCACAGGATTGCCAGTACCGGCGGGAGCCCTAAGCTCAATACATAGGAGCCTGCAAACATATAGGCGCCAAAGAGAATGAATTTATCATGGCTGAAATTAAGGAGCCCGGTTGAATTCCATATAAGCGTGTACTCAATACCTACCAGGGCATAGATGAAGCCCATGGCAACACCGGTAATAAGCAGCTGTACAAATACCTGCATATGTAAACCTCCTTGTTATAAGCACGTAGCGGCTGTTTTTTAGCCGCTTACGTGCGATACATGTCACCGGCACTTAGCGGGGTATCCCACAAGCTTAGTGCAGCGGCCCGTTATCCCCCATTAATCAAGGGATATCTGCTGTGTTACGTTCATATTCTTCTCGCCGTCAAATTCCAGGATGTACAGGTTGGTGTTCATCTCGCCCTGGGCACTGCAGTTCAGCTTGCCGAATACGGCGTCAAAGTCCTTTGTCTCGGACAGCGCTTTCCTGATATCCTCCGGTTTGTCGGATCCGGCCCTGTCAATGGCATCTGCTGCAAGATATGCTGCTGTGTAGTACATTGCCGCGTATCTCTCCACATCCTCACCCCAGCGAGCATGGAAATCATCCAGGAATTTTTTCATAGCTTCATTGGACTCATCTGCGTAGAAGTCAGTGGATGCATAGGTGCCTTCCAGCTGCTTTGCATCACACAGGTCATAGGTCTGGGACTGTGCAAGTGCGTTTGGTCCAACGTGTGGGATATCGCCCATACCCAGCTCGTCCAGCTGACGTACGATCAGGGCCGCCTCAGCGTCATGGGAAAAATCAAACACAACATCCGGTCCCCATCCCTTGATCTTGGAAAGCTGGGAGGTCAGGTCCTTGTCGCCGGAGGTAAATCCTTCGGAATAATACTCAATGCCGTTGTCCGCACAGTACTGCTTGGTCGCTCCGTCAGCAGCCACGCCATAGTCGTCTGTATCATACAGGGCGCCGATCTTCTTTGCTCCAAACTTGTCCTTTGCAAACTCTACCATAGCTGGTCCCACTGCTCCGTCAGATACGGAAATCCGGAAGAAATATGGATTCTCAGCTTCCAGAAGCTTTGGTGATGTAGCTGCTGAGATAAAGGGAACGCCTGCTTTTCTGTAAAGTTCCTGTGTTGCAGATGCCATTGGGGAGGTGTGGGGTCCGATGGAGACAGATACGTTCTCACCCAAAATCTTGTTAACCGCGTTAACAGCTCCGGTTGGTGTCCCCGTATCATCTACCAGCACCATCTCAAGGGGTCTGCCGCCCAGCACGCCGCCGTTTGCATTGATCTCTTCAAATGCCATTGTAATGGCCTGTTTCATACGGATGCCGCCGGCTGCCATGGGTCCTGTCACCATGTTGGAAACGCCTACCTTAATGGGGTCTCCGGTTGCTGTGGACTGGGCTGCCGATCCCGCTGCCGCCGACTCTCCTCCGGCCGGTGCCGCCGCCTGCTTGCCCGGTGAATTGCTGCATCCTGCCAGTGATGATACCGCCATACATGCTGCCAGTGTTACGCCTAAGATTTTTTTCATGTTTTTCTTCATGTTTGAATCCTCCTCTTTTTATCTCCCTGTCTTCTTAATACTATTATTAAGAATCTTAACGATATATTAACGTATATGTAATATATCTTTGTGCCGATAATATACTATTTTTCAGTTACAAATGCAATATTAAATATTTTTTTAACGATACTTTTGTTACATTTCACGTTTATTTGAATTTATATTTGTGTATTTTGACCGTTAAGGTTTGTTAACATCCTATTGACATACTGTATTATTATATATTATAGGCCGTTGTCTCACTTGACAGATTAACAAATACAGCGATATACTATTGGAAAGCAAAACTTAACGATTATATAACTTAATATATTACTCAAATTGTGGTATTAATATATGTATACTGCCAAAGGAGACTTGAATATGGACTATTTCACTCAAAGGCCGGGGGAAACTGCCCGTGAATACGCGCAGAGGTATCTTCTATACCAGATTATCAACCTTAATTTTGAACCGGGACAGAAGATATCAGATATGGAGATATCAAAAGAACTGAACATAAGCAGGACACCGGTGCGGGAAGCTATCCTTTCCCTTACCAATGGACAGCTGATCGAAAGCTATCCCCAGCGCGGGATTTTTGTGTCCCTGATCAATTCGGAGATCGTGGAACAGGTGTGCACCATGCGCAGGATGATCGAGGGGCCTTTGGCCGAGATGAGCTGCGGCCTTATCTCCCAAAGCAACCTGGACAATCTCTATGACACCATCACACTCCAGAAAGATTATGCTTCCGGAGGCCCCAGGGAAAATTTTGAGAAGTTCCTGTCCCTGGACATCGCCTTTCACAAGGAATTTTACGATATATGCAGCATGTCCTTTATCTATGATACCATGCAGAATGTAATGCCCCACTTTGACCGCCAGCGAAAACTAAGCTACCATATCGCAATCTCCGACCGTGTTATCAGTGAACACCTGGCTATCTGCAAAGCCCTGGAAAACCGGGATGCCAAGGAGGCAGGAAAGGCAATGGTGGAACACATATCCACAGCCCTTGTTGACCAGAACATATTAAAGAAAAAATTCCCGGACTATTTCCTGTAGGAGACAAACACATATCAATGCAGGGACCAAGACCAAGATTGCGGTCAACATAATGACCCCTATGCAAAAAGCTTCCCAGCGTATATGCCGGTACGGCATCTATGCTTTGGGAAGCTTTTGATTTCTAATATATTTAATTCGAGTAACAGTTCGATATAATATATTACTTTTCCGCAGATACAGGTATCTCCTTGGTCACGATCACGTCCGTATCATATCCCAGAAGAGTATGGATGACCACGGTTCCTGCTTCCACAGGAGCAGTGAGGGTACATTTTCTGATTTCAGCCATGGCATCAAATATACGGCATTTGGGAATAGGGGATGTCAGCCGCACGCTTGCAAGGGGCAGGATCCCTCCCTTTACAAGGACAGACGTGGCAATATTGCGCTGGGGATCCTTTAATTCCTGTTCCACATATGCGCTGCCCTTTTTACAGGCAGCCCCTTCAATGGAGAGGATCTCCACAGCCCCATTCTCTTTTTCCCCTATTTCAGCCCTGATCTCACACCCGTTAGGGCAGATGATACATGTAAATTCTCTCAGCATTCCACACACACCTCCAGATCTCCGGCCGCTGTAAGTTTATCCGGGTCAATGGTCATCTGGATCATCTCTGCCGGTATGGCCTTTTTCATTTTCTTTGCAGCAATCTCCACACCATCCTGGCGCACAACGATCCGGCATTCCTTTATGGGGCGGTTAACACGCATGGACAGCTTAAATCCGCGGGTTCCGCTGACGCGCTGGGGAACGGTATGGTTTATATTCCTGTCCGTCCTTATTTCAACCGGGCAGTCGGGAAGCGTTCCCTCCCTGATATATTCCGCTGCAGAGTCAGCCAGAGACTCAGCCTCCATGGACACAAAATCCACCAGGTCATGGACATGGAGAACATTGCCCGCGGCAAAGATACCTTCCACATTGGTCTGGAAATATTCATCCACCAGCGCTCCCTTGGTCCTGCCATCCAGGGTTACACCTGCATCCAATGACAATTCATTTTCAGGGATCAGGCCCACTGAGAGGATCAGCGTGTCACAGCTGTATTCCTTTTCCGTGCCCGGAATGGGTTTAAAATGTTCATCCACCCGGGAGATGGTCACACCCGTAAGACGCTCATTTCCATGGATCGCAGTAACCGTATGGCTCAGGTACAGCGGAATGTTATAGTCATTCAGGCACTGTTCAATGTTGCGGGGAAGGCCGCTGGGGTATGGCTGGATCTCAAACACAGCCTGGACATGGGCTCCCTCAAGGGTCAGACGTCTGGCCATGATCATGCCGATATCACCGGAGCCTAGTATCACCACTTCCCTGGCAGGCATAATGTTATAAAGGTTGATATAGGCCTGGGCAACACCTGCGGTGAACACGCCGGTGGGGCGTTCTCCCGGGATTCCCAGCGCTCCCCTTGTCCTCTCCCTGCAGCCCATGGTGAGAATGACTGCTCCGGCCTTCCACTGTCTTAAGCCGTCACGGGTGGCCGCTGTCACCAGCTTTGTGTCCGTCACTTCCAGTACGGCGGCATCCGTAATATAGGGGATCTGAAGCTCATTTACCTCATCAATAAAACGCTTTGCGTACTCAGGCCCGCTGAGTGTTGTTTTAAACCGGGTAAGGCCAAAGCCATCATGGATGCACTGGCGCAGGATCCCGCCCAGCTGCTTTTCCCTTTCCACGATCAGGATACTGCGGATTCCCCTGTGATACAGCTGGACCGCGGCAGCCAGACCCGCGGGGCCGCCTCCCACAATAAGGACGTCCACCGACTCGGTTCTGATTTGGTTTGTGGGGGTATCTGTGTTTTTATTCATCTGCTCATCCATATCCTACGCCTCCTGCCTGACTTTACCGAAAAACATCTGAGAGCCTTTTCCAGCATACTGCACTTCCGTCTCTTTTTTGCCCAGTTCTTCCTCTATCATCTGCGCGATCCGCATCTGGCAGTAGCCGCCCTGGCAGCGCCCCATCATGGAGCGTGTTCTGTACTTGATGCCTGCCATGGTGCCCACACCCAGGGGATTATGGATCGCGGCAAGGATTTCAGCCCTGGTCACCTTTTCACAACGGCAGATCACTTCGCCGTAGTCAGGGTTTTCCCGTATCAGCCGGTTCTGTTCTTCCTTTGTCAGCTCCTCAAACCTTGTGATCCCCATGCGCACAGGCTGGAAGTCAGGGTTGGGCTCCAGCTTCTCCCGCTCCGCCATCAGTCCGATGGCATACCGCGCAATCGGCACCGCGGCGGTCAGTCCCGGGGATTCAATGCCCACCAGGTTGATGGCCCTGGGAGCAATCTCATCCCGGATCTCTATCCTGAAATCCTGTATCGCCCCATTGTCATCCACCCACTTGGGAAGGATGCCGGAATAGTTGCGGATATAGTCCTGCTTGCGGATGCAGGGCCACAGGCCGGAGGCACTCTCCGCCAGATAATCCATATTTTCCTGGGGAACGCCATAGTATGTAAAATCAGTCACCATATCCGCATTCGGCCCGATGATCACATTGCCGTCCGTGGTATTGGTAACATGGATCCCCATATAAGTATTGCTGGGCACCGGATAAACGGGCATGGGAAGCAACGGCCCGGTCCTCTTGTCCAGTATGATATAGTCGCCTTTGGAGCCAATGATCTTATAGCCTTTGATTCCCAGCAGATCGGAAATATGGCCGCAGCCTAGTCCGGCGCTGTTCACCACCCAGCGCGTATGGAACACTCCATGGGACGTGGTAAGACCATAAATGCCGTCATCATCACGCTCAATAGCAGTTACCTGGTGGTCAAAATAGTAATCCACTCCATTGGCATGGGCGTTCTCAGCCAGGGCAATGGTGTAGTTAAAGGGGTCCACGATTCCGCTGTTATGTGAAAACATGGCAAACTCCCCCACCACTGCGGGAACCAGCTCATGAAGGCGTTCCTTATCGACCAGCTCCAGCCCGGAGGCCCCGTTTGCCTCGCCCTGCTTTATGGTGCGCTTCAGGGTATCCATATCCTCCTGGGTGTTCCCTACCAATACCTTGCCGCAGCGGATGAATTTAAAATCCAGCTCCTTTGCAAGTTGTCCCATGATTTTGTTTCCTTCCACACAGAGCTTTGCTTTCAGTGAGCCTGTATCATATGCAAACCCCCCGTGGACCACGCCGGAATTGCGCCCGCTGGTCTCATAGCACACATCCAGGTTTTTCTCCAGAACACCTATCTTCAGGTCATATCTGGACATTTCCCTGGCAATGGCACTTCCCACCACGCCGCCGCCGATAATGAGTACATCATATAGCTGTTTCATGCCGCTGTTTCCTCCTTGTTATGGCACTTTGCGTCTGTCTGTCAGAACACTTTTAATTCATCCCATGAATATAATCTATTTTTATCATATGTATTGAGTTTAGTCAATAGGAAATTGTAATTAATCAAAATTCATGGGATGACTAGAAAACTGAGATATCCGCAGCAAATAGCCCGCAGATATCTCAGCTTTTAATTATATTGCTATTATAATGTAATAAATGCATCTAACCCAATGGGTGCATCCGGGTTAGTGCCTTTTATGACCGCTTTCTCATATGCCAGACATTGCATAATAAAGATAAAAGGAATACCCATAACACCAAAATCTTTTATGTCTCCGATATAGATATTTTCATCTGCTCCATAGATGTTCTCCTTTTCCGTGGATACGGTGATAAGGATACATTTTCTGGCCTTTAGATCCTCCAGCATATCTGTCTGAAGCTGATTTTCACCAGGTCCTACGAGAACAATGGTCAATGTTCTTTCATCATTTAACACCATTGGTCCGTGTCTGTAATCAAGAAGATGGAAGAACCTGCCCGGGATCATGGCAATCTCTGTAAATGCCAGAGCACCCTCCTCTCCTACACCAACGACCGGGCCATCTGCCAGAATAACCACGTTGTCCCATTCCCTTCCGGCAATTTTTCTCAAGCGGCCGCGGTTCTCCTCCTTATACTCCTTGTTCTCCAGCACGGCACGGAATAAGTCAGCTATGACACTGTTATCCTCCTGGTAAATGGCTGCCAGAAATAGGACAGCCATGTAAAGATTTGTTACAGTCCTGGTCTGGGAAACACTCTGGTCATAACACCAGTCAAGGGTAAGATCTAGATTGCTGTAGGGCATCACATCATTATCCGCTTTGGCAGATATGGAGATCACAGGGTTGTTATAACGCTTTTTCATTTCCTTTACGCTCTCAACAATCTCAGTTGTCTGCCCGGAGCGGGACAGGACCACCACAATGCTTCCTCTTACAGTCTCCTCATAAAACTCTTTGTTCACCAGGTAATCTCCTCCTGCAATGGCATTAGCTGCCGTGTCTCTGCAGGCTGCAAACTTTCTCTGCCCGGTTTTTGCAAGCATATAACTGGAGCCGCATCCAAAAAACAAAAATTTTTTCTCGGTGTGCTGTTGGAAAAACTCCTCAATCACCGCCTTATTCTCAATAAAATATTGGAATGTCCTGGTCAGCGCTACATGCTGCTCCATTATTTCCTTTTCAGTCAAAAACATCTTCCTTTTCTCCTCTCCATTTTCCCGTCCATCTCACACGTCTCCTCTATTGCCGCCCGTAAGCACCAATCTGACTGACCGCACTGTATCCGGTGCCGTTTGCTGTACTGCCAGAAGGATACCGCCCTGTACCGGCCCCAGCAGTGGTTTTCTCATATCAAACCGGCTGCTGCCCAATGCCTCCTTCAGTGGTTTCATAATAAATTCCCCAGCCAGGAACACACCGCCGCTGTAAGATACAGGTATGGAACTATGTTCATCAAAATGCAGTCCGGAGGCCACGGCCCTTATACTGGCAGCCAGTTCCTCTGCCCCTCTGCCATATAGTATAGCGGCACTGGAATCCCCATCAGCTGCTGCCTTAAGCAGTACCTTCTGCAAAGCCGCAATCTTTTTTCTGTTTTCCATATACTCTGCCCTATACAATGGCACAAGTTCATCCACACCTGAAATACCTAGTTCCTCTCTCATCCGTTGATACAGAAAGGATCTCTCTAAACGTCCGTCCGCCTGTTTTGCAAACAGAGAGACAGCCTGCATCCCCAGCCAGTAGCCGGACCCTTCATCTGAAAAATCTTCATGCCACCCATTGGAGCGGAAACTGTTTCCGCTGATATCTCTGCCGTAAGCAATGGCTCCCGTACCCGCAACCACATGGATGCCTGCATCCAGTCCCAGCGAACCGGCCCAGCCCAGCTCCACGTCATTATAAACACCGGCGCAGGGCAGATCCGCCGCACTGATCACCGCACGTTCAAGTTCTTTGTCCGCTTTACGGTCTTCTCCATAACAAGGCAATCCAAAGGCAGCCCCTTTCAGGTCTCTGGTACTTAGACCTGCCTTATCCAGCAGGCATTCCAGTTTTTCTGAAATCATTCCGGAAACACCATCAATTCCAATCTGCGGATAGGAACAACCATCCGCCATGTCCTCAGCCACAGTATGTCCGGCTTCGTCCGTTATGAGGAAAGCCGTCTTGCTTCCTCCTCCATCTACACTCAGATAATACACACCAAACCTCCTACTTGATTCCGCTCAGGGTCGATCCCTCGATGAACTGCCTCTGGAACAACAGGAACAAAATAAGCATGGGTAATGTCATTAACGTAGCGGCAGCCATGGTCGCTCCCATATCCGCGGTATATTGGTTTGCAAAATAGTTCATTGCAATGGGAAGTGTCATATTCTCAACATCATTGAGCATGATCAGTGGATTCAGATAATCATTCCACATGGCAAGAGCGGTAAATATCCCCAAAGAACTTATGGTGGGTTTCAGGTTCGGCAGGATGATCTTCCGGTAAATCATAAAATCGCTTGCCCCATCGATCTTTGCCGCTTCACAAAGGCTGTCCGGTATATCCTCTATGGCCTGCCTGCAAAGAAACACGCCGAACATACGGACCATCTGGGGAACAATGAGAGCTGTCAGTTTATTATACAGACCCAGATTCAGCACGATCAGGAAATTGGGAATCATGGTAACCTGTGACGGCACCATCATAGTTGCCAGAATCACGGCAAACCAAACCTCCTTGTGCCAGAAGTTGTATTTTGCAAACACAAACCCGGCCATGGTGCTGGTAAATATAACAATGGTCGTAATGCTTCCAGTGACAAGTAAACTGTTTAGAAACCACTTAAAAAAAGGCGAACCGGTAAATACTTTTTTGTATCCCTCCAGTGTCCAGGCCCTGGGCCAAAGGGAAGATGAATGCATCAGATAGTCCTTGCTGGTCTTAAAGGAAGTCATAATCATCCACACATAAGGAATCAGCACAAGCACAGCTATGGTCAGAAGAACTGCCACCTCAATTTTATGTATCGTTTTCCGTTTTTCCATATCAATACTCCCAATCTACCCGGTTCAGCCTCCGCTGTACCATGGACACTGTAAATATGAGCACAAACAATATAGTGGCAACTGCGGATGCGTATCCCATGTTTTTGTCTATAAAACCATTTTTATAAATGTAATACGCTAAAGTGGTGGCAGAATTATTGACCCCGCCTTTGGCCACCAGCACCATGAACTGCACGATCATCTGGAAATAGGATATGATGGTCATCATAAGCACAAATACAAAGGTGCGTCCCAGCAATGGGAGACGGATACTCATAAACTTGCGCAGGGGCCCCGCCCCGTCAATGTCCGCGGCTTCCAGGAAATCCCTGGGGATTCCCTCCAGCCCAGCACAGAAAAGGACGGTATTATAGCCAAAGTCAGCCCACAAGGTAAACAGGATAATGGCTGCCATGACAATATTCTGATCGCCCAGCCAGTTAACCGGAGCAATTCCAAAATATCCCAGAAGGGAGTTCAACAGACCTCCCTGGGTAATGAGCACGCCTTTATTCCATACCACAGCCGATGTGACTAAAGGTGCGATACAAGGTATGAAGAATATGGCCCTGAAGAAATTTCTCCACCGCCTCCAGGGCAGATCTACAAGCGTTGTGGATATCCATAGCGTGAATACAATATTTAATGCCACTGTTACCAAAACAAAGATGAGCGTATTTTTAACCGCTTTCAGAAATACGGCATCATTTAACATCTTCTGGTAATTCTTAAGCCCCACAAACGGATTCTGACCCCTGACCGGATTAAAATCAAAAAGAGAAACACCTAATCCATAAAAAAGCGGCGCTATTAAAAATACAGTGGTCAATGCAAAGATTGGAAACAGAACCAGAATGACGAATTTGTTACTTTTCATAAACGCCCCTTCTTCCTTAAAAAATTCAAACCCGTCAGTTGATCTTGGTCTGATTAATTGTATCTGTCAGCTTTGAAAGGGCTTCTTCCACAGATGCATATTCATTGGTGGAGCACAATGTTACAAACATGGAATTGATCTCTCCCTTAAAGGTTTCCGTGTTATAAGGCCCGATCCACTGGCCTTTGTCCAGGATCTCCAGCAGGCATTCAGCATAAGGCATGGATTTAAGGTATGTCTCATTTCCAAGCATGCTCTTACGCGGAGGTATCTGGGCGCAGGCCATATTAAAGTTTATAAGATTTTCCGGGGCTGTAAAGAATTCCACGAATTTCCAGGCACCTTCCTTCTGTTTGCTGGCTTCAGGAACAGCCAGTCCCCAACCGGTCTCCGCTGCAAAAGCTGTCTTGGTACTGTATGAGGGGAGTGCCACATAATCATAATCCTCACCGTATTTTAATCCATAGGCGGCTTCACCATTTGATACTGACCAGCAGCCCACCGGATGCATAAAGGACTTTCCTTCATACAGCAGGCGATAGGCAGAAGTTCCCTGGGTCAGGGAATCCAGATTGGTCCACTTCCTGTCAACCACATAACTTCTTAACTGTTCCATGGTAGATACCGCTATATCGGTATTAAAGTCCACTGTACCGTCCTCATTGAGATACTGACCGCCACTGGAGAGGATCATTCCCAGCCACTGGTAGGGAAGACTGTCCCCTGACACAAAGTCAAACCCTCTCATTTCCATTACATTTCCATTGGATTTAGAAACCTGATCCGATACCTTTTCCAGTTCCTCCCATGTTATAGGGTAGGTGCACCCTGCCTCATCAAAGAGCTTCTTATTGACCAGCATTCCGCCGTACTCCAGATTATACTCCATGGGAACTCCGTAATATTTTCCGCCGTATTCATAAGCTGCAACTGCAGGCTGGTAGAAGTCATCCTCCAGGTTTTTTGTCATGTCCTCAGGTACCTCTGCCAGGGCGCCGGTGCTTCCAAAATCCAGAGCCCATCCTCCCCACATGGCATATACATCTGCACCGTCCCCTTTGGCCATAAGGGATGTCTGTATCTTGGTCTGGAAGTCATTATATGGGTAATACTCCGACTGGACATCATATTCAGGGTATGCTTCCTCAAACTTTGCAATCATATCTTCATATGCGATCTGCCAAGCTTCATTTTGATGTCCCCAAAACTTGATCACTGTTTTCCCGCTGCTCTCCCCACCGATGTTATCTGTCTGAGCACTGCTGTCTGCTGCTGTCTGTGTACCGGTTGTCTGAGTGGATGATCCGCACCCTCCCAGTATTGAAACTGCCATAACTCCTGCCAAACCTGCTGCCAACATTTTTTTCATTTTCATATGTTTCCTCCTTCTTCTTTTTGGTACTTGCTGAATCTCATGATACTCAGATTTGTGAGATGATTTTCTGTCAGTTGAGTACCAATTTGTGAGATGTACACTATATTTCAATCTATCGTCCGGATCACTCAAGTGTAAGGGATTGAAAGTAACTCAAATACGCTTTATTGGCATCAAACATTTCCTGTACCATATCCCTGATCTCGTCCATGGTGAGAACCGCTGAAGTCAAAGGATCAAACAGGATGGAGTGGAATATCTTCCTGCAGTCACCTTCAATGCATCCCTGGACTGCCAGTTCCTCGCAACCCGCCAGAGTGTTGATCATTACTGCCAAATGCTGGGGAATCTCTCCCACCGTTTCAGGCATAATGCCATCCTTCGATGCCGTGACCGGAATCTCGACCCCCGCCCCCTGGATCACATTGGAGATATATCCCTGATTTCTCAGATTCCCGTTAAAATGAAATGGCTGATTATCTCCAAACATGGCATTGAATATGTTTGCTGCATATTCTTTTCCCCGCTCCAGCTGCACTTCTCCATTCTCCAGCCATTCCTCATACTCCCTGGCCCAGGTATCTTCCCGGTTCAGGTATCTGTCCAGAATATACCCGTAAGCCCCGGGATTCCATCCTGTTCCGTGGGTGCAGTATTTTTCAATTAGATCAGGGCGTTTTCTGAACCATGCATTATATTCAGAATTATGTCCGGAGCTCTCCGTTGGATAGTAGCCCAGATTGATAAACATGTCATTGCGCACCTGTTCCTCATTCCAGATCTCATCCTTTTTAAGCGCTTTCCGGATCAGGGGATAGGCATCCTGGCCGCGGTACAGGTATTTCAGATAAAATGCAGTATGGTTGATTCCCGCACATGTATATTCAATATCCTCCATGTCAGCGCCGATCCATCTGGCCAGCATGGCAGCCGTTCCCTGTACACTGTGGCACAGTCCGGTAACATTGATCCGGCTTTCACTTTGCATGTACCGGCACAGCATGGCCATGGGATTGGTATAATTAAGCACCACCGCATGGGGGCAATACTGTTCAATATCCCTGCATATGTCCAGCATCACAGGTGCTGTGCGCAGGAACCGGAACACACCTGCGGGACCTCTGGTATCCCCCACACAGATGTCCACACCATATTTTTTAGGAATCTCAATATCGGAACGCCATACATTAACACCTCCCTGAAGAATGGTGATCAACACTCCATCCGCATCCCTTAAAGCTTCCTTCCTATCCATGGTTGCAGTTATAGCCGCTGGATAGTTCCCCTTGCGCACCACTTTTTCAATCCCCTTTTTTGAGTACTCCAGACGCTTTTCATCAATGTCCATAAGACATATCTCTGCATTTCTGAAGGAATCAAATGTTAGTATATCCCTCACAAGGTCCCTGGTAAAACCAAGGGAACCGGCTCCAATAAAGGTGAATTTCTTTCCATCTGCTCTTTCTCTCCTTTTTGTTTTTGTATTGTTTCACTTATCATGTTCCAAGTAACTCAATGTCAACTTCCGGGATCAAACGCTCCACATCACTCATGTCTATAAAACCGGTCTGTTCCTGCAATGCATTTGCCACTGACACAGCGGATGCATACCGTATAAGGTGCTCCACCCCATACCCCCTGGCAATTCCCACCGCCAGACCAGCCATCATGGAATCACCGCATCCCACCGTATTAACAGATTCCACAGCAGGCACTCTAACCCTATATACCCCTTCATTACAAGCAATCACCGAACCATTCACTCCCAAAGATATCACCACGATCTCAACCTTCATGCGCCGCAGTTTTTTTGCTTCATGTATCACCTGTTCTTCTGTTTCCGGGCTGATTCCTGTGAGCGACTTGATCTCATCACCATTGGGCTTGATCAGATAGGGACCGGATTTCAGCGACTGCTTTAACATCTCCCCGCTGGTATCCAGGAGCACCTTTTTACCCTTTTTTTTTGCAATCTCAATGATGTCTGAATACAATTTGGGACTTACTCCCTTAGGAGCGCTTCCGGAAACTGTGATCACATCACACTGGGATGCCATGGTGTCCACATGATCCAAAAGCTGCTTCTGCTCCTCATCTGTGACAAACTCCCCTGGCTCCAGCAGTTCCGTCTGCCGGTGGGTCTCACAGTCAAACAGATTGATGCAGGAGCGGCTCTCTCCTTCTGTATGCACAAAAAACGGCGTGATTCCCTGGCGTTGGATCTCCTGTATGATATAATCACCTGCATGACCGCCCACAAAGCCGGTAGCCATGACATTCTCCCCCGCAAGTCTTGCCACCCTGGAAACATTGATACCCTTTCCTCCTGCCGTATATCTGCACTCCTTGACCCGGTTCACGTCCCCCATGGAAAACCTGTTTATGATATAACGTTTGTCAATTGCGGTATTTAATGTAACAGTTCCTATCATAGCGTTCCTTATGTCCTTTTCCTCAAGCCCGGTGCGTACAACCGCACACTTGGATCTTATTCCTCACAACCTGCTTTACCCGTTCAATCCCTGCCTCCCCCAGTTTCTTAGGATCATAAACATCAGGCTTTTCTTTCAGCAGTTTTTTTACTGCATCCGTGTATGCAACCCTTAGTTCTGTAGCAAAGTTTACTTTGCATATCCCCCGCTGTATGCATCCTCTTACCTCCTGGTCACTCAACCCAGAGGCACCGTGGAGCACCAGCGGAACTGTTACTCGGTTCCGGATCTCCCGGAGCCGGTCCTGGTCCAGAACAGGTGTCTCCTTATAAAAACCATGGGCAGTGCCGATTGCCACTGCAAGGGAATCAATCCCCGTCCTTTCCACAAACTCCCTGGCCTGCTCCGGATCCGTATACACATCACTTTCCGCTGTCAGTTCATCCTCCTTTCCTCCGACTTTCCCAAGTTCGGCTTCTACCGGTATATCATTGGGTCCTGCCATCTCCACTACCTTTCTTGTCAGCTCGATATTTTCTTCAAATGATTCATGGGATCCATCGATCATCAGGGACGTATATCCGTTTCTCAATGCCTGGGCCGCCAGGGCAAAACTATTCCCGTGATCCAGATGCAGGGCTGCCACCACCTGTCTTTTCCCTGCCTCCGCCGTGACCATTGCTGTAAAGGACAACAGGTTTCCATATTTGACAGTGGACGGGGTCGTCTGCAGGATTACCGGCGCCTCCAGTTCCTCTGCAATATCGATCACGGCTTTTACCATTTCCATATTTTCTACATTAAAGGCCCCCACTGCATATGATCCACGCTGTGCCCTTAACAGCATTTCCTTTGTTGTCACCAACGGCATTTTTTATACCTCCTTTTTTTGTAAAATCTCAGTTTTGTTATCCATATCATACAATTTATATCTTATATTTTCAACTTTTATTGGTATTTTCGCCCAATACATCAGTGGAATCTAACAATTAACAATACCACTTGCGCCACTGGTATTATTTTTCCATAAATTCCCCTGATTTATTGTTCTTTTCCAATTGCCCTATCCTAAAAAAAGTGATATAGTCATTTAAGTGAACATATTTTATTGAGATATACAAAAAGTTTTCTGACGTTTTATATATTACTTTAAAAATATACAGATTAGAGGAGAGGACCACCCCTTGAAGCACGACATTCCTTTATATATGAAACTTTATAATGAAATACTGGCTGCCATTGAATCTCTTGAATACAAAGAGAACTCCCAGCTTCCCTCTGAGCGCTATCTCAGCAACAAATACCATGTCAGCCGGACCACTGTACGCATGGCTTTAAACCGGCTGTCACAAGACGGATACATATATACGGTCCATGGAAACGCCTCGTTTGTCCAGCCCCAGGTATTTGAACAGCCTTTGAGCGGATTCTATTCCTTTACTGACGAACTAAAAAACGACAACATACTGATCCAC
>Ga0192241_10040_pt1 | contig 71298 bp, 66 predicted proteins | sample Koala_Koa27_I3_FD_131239 | JGI IMG/M metagenome (GOLD analysis project Ga0192241, IMG submission 131239) | Enriched cells from koala feces incubated with labeled cellulose particles, San Francisco Zoo, California, United States - Koala_Koa2-7_I3 ... | reverse complement strand
ACAATATGATGGCTTGGCACCACAGAATGGTTATTCTGTGGTTTTTTATTATTGATTCCAATTCCCATCCTATTCAAAATTTTTTCATATTGCTTAATGCTTGTTGCCACATATATCCGTGTGGTTTCAATTGAGGAATGTCCAAGGATATCAGCCAGATGTGACAGATTTTTTTCGATAGCATAGAAACATTTAGCAAAGAGATGTCTGAAATTGTGAGGAAATACTTTTGACGGATTAACTCTCGCTTCTTTACACAATTTCTTCAGGGCGTGGCATATATTACTCCTATCCAGGTTTCTCCCGCTCCTGGTGCGGAAAATACACCCGCTTTGTATTTTTAATTCCTTTATATACTCTTTCATTGTTTTGACTAAATTTTTAGAAAAAATAATTACCCTACATTTTCCTTTCATAGATATATCCGCTTTTCCCATTTCAATAGACTCTACCGTCACAAAAGGAAGTTCACTAATCCGGATTCCTGTTCCATATAAGGTCATCATTAAATAGTATAACTGTTTATTTTCTCTTCGGTCTGCCACTTCTAAGAGTCTTCTATAATCCTGCTCTGTAAGTTCCCTATTTTCATCCATATATACCCGTTTCTGGACTCTCAGGAATTTAACTTTAAAAGCCTCTAGATTCATGAATTTCAAAAATGAATTGACGGCTGCAAGTTTTCCATTAACCGTCTGAGGTTTATATTGGCAGCTCATATATCTTCTATATTCAATTAGGGACTCTTTATTTAATTCTATCTGCCCCATGAATGCTAACATTTCATTTACATCATGGATGTACTTACTAATAGTAGCTCCTGCCTTTTCATCATTCCTCAGATATTCCTTAAACAGATTAATACATTCTTTATGCATGATTTCCTCCACAATCTTTGGCTTAAATAGTTACAATTTGCCATGAGATAAAATATAGTTTCATGACTATAGTTTCTCTATTTTAGAGTATTTTCATTCAATAGAAAATATATTTACCAAATTTACCATATATTTCCAACATTTTATATAAATTACAGTTACAATATAACTCGTAATTTTTACTATGAAAAACATGATTGTTATCTTCTTAATATATTAGGATAATAATCATTGTATTTTCATATATTTTTTGTTACGTAACCGTCAAATACGACTGTGTATAGAAAACCGTTAACTTTTTGTTATTTTGAAAGTTAACGACTATTGACAAATTTTGAAATAGTGGACACCATGGCTGGCAGTGTTGATGCGATAGCTGTGTATCCGGGTTTTAGGGGATAATTCGTTTATAAGATTGGGCCTCCGTTTCCTGAAGTTTTAAGAACAGCTCCTAAAACTCTAAAAGATTTAAGCCTAATTATGACAGATTTTTATAAAAATAGAATCCACTATCTTTATTTGACGGTTACGAAAAACCTCTATAGAATGACCTGTTACTGTCAACAGGCTGCTCCATAGAGGTTTTATATGTTTCTTTATTCAATCCAACTTATCATCTTAATGTATGAATACTGCAAATACTCTTGTTATTATACCATAGCCATAGATCTATTCATCTGCCATAAAAACGATTCCGGCACTTTTTCTAATCCCATTTATGTTTCTGGAACAGAGGCCTTTGCTATGTAGAAATGATGAACATGCTTTATGAAACCCGCGTTAATTATCTTATAGTACGAATGGATGTAAAGAAGCTTATGTCATTCAAAACTACCGTTTATATCGATATATGCAAAACCTGTATCATATAGAATATATCCATGGGGACTTCCTGACCTAATATCAATGTATCCTGATGCCTGACCCACATCAAAGTTAAACCTTGTTGGTTCGGACGCATCCTGTACTGCAGTTATTCCATTAAGCTCTAAATTTTTTCCTACCTGCGTCCATACTGCTTCAAGGTCAAATGTTATACTATCTTCTGCCACATCGGTAATCGTTATCGTATTATTCAAAGTACCTGTATTATATGTCCAGGTCCGCTTATGGTACTCCGATGGTCTTTGGTAGTCAGCCATCTTTTCTTCCACCGGCTCCAGGCCATCTATCTCCGTATCCCCCAGTTCTGTTGTTCCCACCGGCTCCGTACTATCAATAAAATAGTATGATTCCGGTATCTCCCCTATCATCTCCGTTTCTTGCTGCCAGTCAACATTTTCCTCAGTCACAGGAGTGTCCTGCTCATTCATCCAATTTTCCTCAATTTTATAATCTGCATCTCCTTGCTCTGCATACAAACTGTCCCGAAAGCTTTCAATATCAAATTCCAGTTTTTCTTGAAAGTCTGAGGATGCTTCTCCATGTACATCGGGATTATACACTGGCAATGCATCTTGTTCTTTGCTACCACTAAAAAAAGATACAGCAGATGAAATGGTCCAAATTACTGATAATATCAGCAATACAAAATTAATGCCAATTGCCGCTGATGACCACTTAGAATCTTCTTCGTCCTTCTCCATTGATGATATTCCTACACCGATTAATGCTGCAATGATTCCCACCCCCGGTATGCTTAGCAAACATAGGGAAAAAATGACAAAACATAGTCCCATAACCGTAAATTTCTTTTTATATAGCATCCTTTTCAATTGTCCAGGCTGTTCTGACTCTGCTTCCCCCTCTTCCATCTCTTCTTTTTTCTCTGAATTCTTCGAATCCTTCCATGTCTTGATAGCCAGATAAAGAAATGTTACAACTGACACTGCTAATAATAAATAGAACAATAGCGAAATCAAAAAACTGACTGCTGTTAATACCGCCGATGCTAAAGACTTCAAAAGATTAAATATGATGGCTTGGGTAAAGAGCCCTAAAATGAAACATCCTATCCACAAGGAAAACACACCTCCTGGGAGGAACAGAACCCTAAAAATTTTAGATATAGAATAAAGTATATGATTGATAAAACCAAAGCTACTCCAATTACTGCAAAACCTTCCGGTGATCCACTCATAATCATTTCCCTTCAATAATTATAGAATATACATTTCATGTCATACTGCTCTTTAAAGAAAAGCAATCTTGCCATCTTTTATTTGTACCAACCCCTGTAATTCCAGGAATTTTTCCTGCGAGTCTTTACATTCATCCAGATCCTCCTTCTTCTCTTTTGCCTCCATCATGACAGCGCCAACAATAAGTATAACTGCAATACGCCACCAGCCCCTCAGTATCCCTACGCACAGGACCATTCCAATGAATATGCTGATGATTGATAAAAGGATCCACATCCCAAATTTTCTCTTTGCCACCGGGATGTTATCCGTATCTTCCTTTAGTGCATGATACTTCCGTACAAGTGCTGCTTCTTCTGATGCAACAACCTCGTACGCGTATTTAGTCATAAATGCGCTTCCCTTCAATGCTTTTAAAACCTTTACTTCTCCGCTTATTGTACTGTCTGGATTCTCTGATTTCCTGATACTGTCTATCGCCTTTAAATCCTCACGGACCTTGTCCGCTTCTTCCTCAGATGAGAATTTAACAGTACCAACAACCTTTTTTCTTTCCTGAGCTGCCTCTTCCCGCGTCCCATATTCTGTCCCAAGCACGGTCCGGCATGCCTTATCAAAATCAATCAGCCGTTGCTGCAATTCCCCTACAATATCCTTACCCACCAAATCGTGTCTTGAAATTTCAATTATCCCTTCCATTGCTGATTGCATGGATCCTTCTGATGAGAAATCAATTCCCTTATATAGTTTCGCGATCTGTTCCCTGCCTTTTTTTGCGGCCTCAGCCGCCTCCCTGCTCTGGAAAACAATCCCTTCCCCAGATATCAGCCTGCTCCCGGTTTTATAATCTATACACGGGGTATAGTCACTGCAGAGATCAGGTATGGTGCGGCATTTCAGGTCATACGCATCTAATCCCCTCTGGATTTCCAGTTCTTGATCGGTATGCCTCCAGCCCAGCTTCCTCTCAATCTCAGACAGCCTCTCCTTTGCCCCCAGCATGGAGCCTTCATCATTAAAATCTATAGTTCCCACGGTTTCTTCCACTATCCGCATCTTCATGTCTACTATATCAATCCCAAAATATTTCCCAATTGCCTCTACCTCACCTGATTCATCGCCAAATGATTGTAGCATAAGCTGGTATTGATGCTCCTCATAAGGATACCTTTTTACCTCTTCCCTCAATATCCTTTTCTGCTCTTCTATTTCTTTTATGTGGGACAGATTATTCAGGACTGTCCTATGCTGTCCAACTTCAGCATCACTATATACTTTTGCATCAATCAGATTATTCCTTGACAGGATATCGATATACACATACCCTAAGTTCCGTATTGCCTTATAAAATCCACTTAAAAGCGGCCCTCTGTATTGGGAAGCCAGCTGGCGGATTTTCTTCTGGGCCTGGGAATGGCTGTATGCATTACCAATCGTATTTCCAATTGAATGGAATGTCCCTGTTACGGCATTCATTGCTCCTGCCTTCATCGCTCCTGATAATGCCCCTCCAAGACCGAATCCCCCTCCTACCCACTTTCCCCTGCCTGCTTTTCTATATTCCCTATACTGTATCTCCTGCTCTTTCGTCAGCAATACACCGGCACATGAATCAACCAGCTTTGAGTACGTTTCCTCCCATGGTGCAAATATGAGGGAGGGGTATGTACTTGATATGCGTTCCTCATTATAGTCATAGATTTTCTGATCAATCAATTCCTTAAGCAGCATGTCGATATAAAACCCCAGCACATTGAACATTTTCTGGTCTTTCATGAATTGTTCCAGAAAATTGCTACCCTTCCTAATTGAATCATAATATTTCGTGACCTCTTCTAAAGCTTTTTCCGCATGTTGTCTGTATATAATATCTACATTGCGGAATGCACATTCCTGGTCTGTAAACTGAAGCACTTCTCCATATAGACGAAACTCCTTCATCCGTTTTGCCTCCCTTTTCTTATGTATAACTAAATTTTACCATCATTGATTATTTTGTCAATTTATAACATCATTTTTTGATAATTAAATTTTCATCAGTGACACTTATACTATACTAAAAGGAGATACTATATGATTGGAGACAGGATACGGCTGCTGCGGCAGCGGAATAACTGGTCACAGACAGAATTAGCCCATAAGCTTTCCATCACCCGTTCCAGTGTAAACGCCTGGGAATTGGGGATATCCGTTCCAGCAACATCAACCATCATTCAGCTTTCCAGTTTATTCCATGTTACAACCGATTATCTGTTAGAAGTCAGTACAGAACCGGAAGTAATCAATCTGGAGCATCTGACAGAACGCGAAAAGTCTTTAATCTATGGACTTTTGGATTATTTCAAGGAACAACGGCTTCGAGAATAAAATTTATCCAGATTGGGTTCCTGGCAGTAGAAAATATGAGATACTTCTGCCAGGATTGATTCAGGTCTATCTCATCTCATCTAAAATATCTAATATGTCCCTTTCACTGCTCAGCATTTTCTCATGAAGATAAGACAGCTGTTGCTGCACAATTCTTGAACTTGATGTCTCTAGGTCTTTCTGACTCCCATCCAAGGAATAAAAACCCTGTTCCATTAGATAAATGGTCTGTCTCAAGTCATCGACTATACCAATCTGATCTTCCATTCGATCTTTAATGTTTAACAATTTCTTTCTCATTCTTATTCACCACCTGATTTACTTTAGTTAAGTTATATGATAGACACTTATTGTCACTGCAACGAATCTGCATTAAATATTAAATATGTTGCTTACATACCGTAATATGCCCCAACCCTATCCGCCTGTTCATTATCATAATATAAGTTAATATTCCGGGATGCCATCCAATTATATACTCCATTTCCAACATCCTGCTAAGTCTCCAATCATATTCCCCAGCCCTTTTTCATCTTACACATCTTAATGAGAGTCCACCATATACCTTATCAGCCTTTTAGTTTTATCCAGCTGCTTCTTTAAGCATTACAATCTGCATGTTCCATTCTCCTGTGCGCATAATATAAACATCTATCAAATGATATTATAAGCGATTATATCGTCTATTTCAACAGATTTAGGCGTTATAATCGCTCGTTATGCAACTTATTATGAATTATGATTACTCACACAGGAGGTGAGTTACATGGATGAACAATATATACGCGACCGCATCACACAGCTCCGTGAGGCCAGAAATATCTCGGAACGCAAAATGAGCCTGGACCTTGGCCACAGTACCAGCTATATCCGAAGCATAACCTCTGGACGTTCCCTTCCCTCCATGGGTGAATTCCTTTATATCTGTGAATATCTTGGCATAACGCCCATGGAGTTTTTTAATGAGGACCGGGAATATTCCCCTCTCCAAAAAAAGGCGATGGATTATATCTATACCCTAAACGATGATGATATCCAGCTAATGATTGGTCTAATTGAACGTATCAAAAAGAACCGGTAAAATATCCTTAAAAGCAACCCTTAAAAAATCCCTGACAGAAGATATCCTTCACATATGCCAGGGATTAATCATCCATCCTCTTCTATATCTAATGCCACATCTGCCGATGCTTATATACATCTTCCCAATGATTCCAACGCTTGAACTGCTACATCTGAAAGGCAACCATATATGGATTATCAAAGCCAAGCCCATATTCACCAAACAACCCACATGACTTTTCAGGATCCACAATGTATTTGATAAGCACAGATACTCCATTGGGTCCCAATACCTATATACCATAGTATTCTTCAATTTTATTCATCTTTTTATAATCATAAGATAAATTAATATCCCGATTTGCCATCCAGTTATTCACAATGGAATGTAGCCATCTTGATTCATAACTGATGCTGAATCTCTTACCATCCAGCCATCCTATTGTGTTTACTGCCAGATGGATATGGATGTTACATGTATCTACATGTACAGCATAAGCAGTTATATAGCTTTCACCATAAGCTTTTGCCAGATAAGCTGCTAATTCATTTGCCTCATTAGGCATGATGTAATCCAATTCGTGGAAACTTACTACCCTGTGCTTTATAAGATTACCTTCCGTTTTACCATGAGCACGATTATTTGCTATCATCCGATTCGCTACATGTTCGCTATCCAGCTCCATCTCCCTGGTTCCCCACATGACGGAACATCCTGCAAAATCTCCTATCATGTGCCCTGGCCTTTTTTCATCAAACATGGTTTTATCTGGATTCATCATGTATCTGATAAGCCTTCTTATATCATCCTCTGTATTATAGGATATCGATTTTTCCTCATTTACAAATATAATTGCCATAGTTGTGCTTCCGCCTCTCTGATAACAGTTAACTCACCGCATCCCTTTTTTATCTCTGTAGCTTCAATCGCCCTATCAAGCTTTATAAGGCCTTGATATAATTCCTTGCTTTTATCGATAACAAATACTACACGATTATTAAGATTATTCCTTATATAATCGCTGCGGCTCATATTAGCTTTCCTAGCTTTACTATCAAGTATTGCAATCTCCTCATCCGTCATTTTGACACTGATTGTTTTCATTTCCATAGACCTTCTCCTCCAGACAGTATTTTAGCAAGTAGGTGGAAACGTATTACGTTCCTTACCTACTTTATTTTAATGTTAGGTACTGTAATATTTAATTATCTCTTACCATTAAAGATAATCGGATAATATTTACCTTGCTTACATAAAAACCGCTTTACCATATGGAAGTATCTAGCCATTTATATAATTAAACGATATGTCATATAACCTTTTCAAACCAGAATGTCTGAACATATAGTAAAATCAAAGGAGGTATTCTATGTTTGAGTCATATGGAGAAATGGTAACAATAAATGATATCTGTGAGATATTAAATATCTGCAGCAATTCCGCTTACCAGCTCTTACGTACTAACCAGATTAAAGCATTCCGCATTGGACGTATTTGGAAAATCCCACGTGTATCCGTTGAAGAGTTTGTTCTTAATATGCACAGTCCAAATCAGGGGGTTCACTGATAATCAGTGAATCCCCTCAATATCTGATAGATTACTTTTTGTATTTCTCATAAATCTCGTATACTGCCAATATCACATAACATATCAAGTCCAGGATATCCTTCATCGACTGTCCTCCTCCATCATAAAATACAGTCTGTATGATACCGGCGGCGGCCTTATCCTGTATTGTCTGATTATAATGTCAATCATCCTCCTTCCAATAGAAAAAGCCATTGCCTCCATCAGCAATGACTCATTAAAGTGTTACCCATACAGTCTGAAAGTTTACTTTTAATCATCCACCTTTGACAACAGTATGTGAATGATTTTTCTGGCCACACGTAGATTAGCAAACAATTCTCGGCATTGGACTGATATCCTGATTATTCTTTTCCCATCAAACAGAATCATCTTCTACTCTCCCTTCCTCTGTATTTTTTATAAGACATTCGTCCATTGCTTCCTTAAACTCCTTCTCCCACACATCTGACTTCATTCCCCCAAGGAACCAGCTGGAATCATACTCCGGGTATAAGAGTTTCCCCCACTCTGTCTCCACCAGTCTAGCCATTGCCCGGAACTTCTGGTAACCGAAGTTAGCCCCTCCATCCGCCATCGGGATGGACCGCTTGTAAAAGTAGATAAACATGCGCCTGACCATAATCAGGGCTGCCTCCTTCGGCATAAAAAATGATTTGAGTAGTATTGTACCGTCAACAGAATAATCCGCAGACACATCCCCCAGAATGGATCTTTTTACCTTTTTCTGGGCCAGATACACATATTCATCATCTACATCCTTGATTCCATACAATGCTAAATCCAGATCACACTGTTTTGAATCACAGCGCATTGTTAATTGATATAATATTTTTGATTCCATAGACCCACCTCATCTTTTGTTCTATTTTCTTAAACTATAACATCCATAATGGACAACGCCTGTCAATGTACAAAAAACTCCCATGACATTATGCCATGAGAGTCTTCGATACCATTATAAATTTATCTACATAAATATACTACTTTTGCAAAATATCTTTTGCTTTACAATATTCCCAAAGAAGCCTTATGATTACTCCATACTCATTTCTATAATTTTGTACATTTTCCAGTACTACTTCCATATTACTTTTATAATTCTCATAGACGTGAACAATTTCATTTCTGTCAGCCATAGATGAGACCCCATTGTCTAATCCCTGTTCCCGACACTCTACTTCAAATATGGACTGAAATTCCGATATCGCACGCCGTATGGACAGTTGTTCCGCACAATTTACCGTCCCGGTCAGCCTGCCAATGGTTGTCATCACATCCTGAAAAGCAATTACCATGTACCCGAATCGGTTTGCAAGCCCGTCCATGATATCAAATTGGTCCTGGCCTTCAGATGCTAAATATTTTTCATACATACGTTCTAATGCAGAAACATGGTTCTTCATCTCCAGCAACTTCATCTCTAAAGTAAAGGAAGCAGCCTTTTTCTTATCATATCCGTCTGGTCCAGGCAATATACCGGCCTTTTGCAATGCATCACCAAATAAGTTCAAGCAATAACCTCCTGCCGCATCAGTCTAACTGCCGTTTCCTGAGGATTCTCCCCATATTGAGCAATCATCCTTTTAATATAATCAACCAGTTCCCTGGGGCAGTAATCCGTCACCGCATATTTCTGACCTGTGACAATAGAAACATTAATATACTGGCTTTCCAGAAGCCGCATCCGTACCACATCACTATTTATCCCTAACCTATCAAAGTAATCCTTTGTAAAGGAATATATACGGAACGATAATCCTGGAATCAATGAAAAAACTCCTATATCAATATCTGACTGTTCTGTATATCTATCTGTCAGAAAGCTTCCAAAAACCAAGATATTATATTGGTCTGTCTGCGGATATTGCTCTTTTACCAGTTCTGCGTAATGTTCAACAATCTTCTGTCTCTCAGATAAATCCATGATCCTGCCTCCTTTCTGGAATATCTCTTTAATCAAAGTATATCCTATTTCTGACATTTTTACAATGAACTGAATTAACCTGCCGGTAATCTCTGACACAAAATATTAGCAAGCCTATTTCCCATGTCACACGTGCAAGAAACTCCTTCCTATTATATTATTACTACAATGTCACCTTGATTACCTTTTGATTACCTCAATGATTACCTTGGGCCCTCAGCTTAAAAAAACCTTGTAAAATCAATGCTTTTCAGCTTTACTGGGGGCCGAGAGGTCGCAGGTTCAAATCCTGTTACTCCGACTGTGGAAACCCTTGATTTTACTGGAAATCAAGGGTTTTTTGTTACCTTGTCATCAGTTTACATAAAGCATTTTCCCAACAATCTTCTAACAATCTTCCAACACTTTTTCTACGCCGGCAGCCGAATCAAGTTATTTTACCTTCTCTTCCGCACCTTTTTCTAATGCAAGTACACTGAATTTTCCACTTAGAACAGAGCCTATGTTACTCTCGGGATACGTTCGGGATACGTTTTCCTTGTGTATTGTAAAAGTTCAATACTGCATAACAGCACTTTCCTTTAGTTTGTAAGCTACCAGTCATATATCCCATCTTCCTTTGTCCGGCAACTCTGCAAATGAATCATTGCTATTATACCCCAAACACAGATAATCTTCAAGATAAGCTGATTGGATACGGTAAAGACACCCAATTCTTTTGGATTTCGCTGTTCCTGACCGAAGCAGTTTGTAAACACTGCTTCGGCTAATACCGAGAATCTGTGTTATCACGGATATAAGACCGGCCACTGCATCTAAACAGTGCCGCAAAGGCCAGATTAAAGCGTTTAAAGCCGGATGTGAATGGCGCATTACTCGACTTGCATCAGAGCATTATATTTTTACTGCCAGTCATTATTCACCTTAGAAACATGATACCCATAGATTGCTTTTCTTCTAAATTTGGGTGCAAATATAATATGGTATTTACACATCCAACTCATATGTGTTAATGTATTTTTGTCCATTAGGGCACCCCAAGTTTTTTATTTGTGGCTTGTTAACCTACTTTTATTATAGCTGGAAGTTTTGAATATAACTAGAAGTTTGACTCCCTCCCCCTGTAAAACAGGGTTAAAAACCATCTGGCAACATCACCTTTGCCTGTAATTTACCGTACCAGAGCTTTACTCTTTTGCATATTTATCATTAATTTGAGCACCCAACACTACTTGTTATCCACAGATACATCATTTTTGCCAATCATCCGGCTCCAAAATATCACAGCCTGACTCTAGAGCGTATTTGAAAATAACATACAGCCGGCAGAAAGCAATTTTCAAACAGGCTCTAGCGCTGCTTCCAGTCATGGCAACTTTGCATCCTTAACATTGGCTATTGCCGCTTCCATCGTATCCGTGCAAGTAATACGCCCCTTTAAATCAGGATATGACACCACATAACCTCCCTCGGATATATCTTCCACTGTCTCCATTCTGTACCCTCAGCGTACAAGGAAGCTTGATATATTCATCAATCGTTCCCATGATCTGACGCCCCACTTCCCACAACTTCCTTTACCATCTGGACATATACTTTTTTAATCGGCTCATGCTTTGGGTTCGTTATCGGCATACAGCCTGGCTTACAAAATGTATTAGGTTGTAACCACCTCCGAACTCCTTTGGGACCATCTGCTCCACCGTTGTATCCCCAGGGCAGCGAAAGACGCTTTTAATTCACTCCAGCCGGCCATAATCAACCTATCTCATGGTCTTTCTTGCATCCAAACCGGCAAAGTTAAGCATAGGAGCCATTTATACGGATGACAGGGGTGGTGATCACAGCAGATGTTCGGCAGTCTGAACTCCATGGAAATACACATATATAAAAGTCACGGCCTTTAGAAACCAGGACCGTGACTTTTCTGCATACAGATAATAACTTCCACTCACACATCTAAAGAACCGATGTCAAATCCTTCACACTGGACCTCACAACCAGCCGCCCGGTGATCTGCGTTTTCATAGGCATGAAACGCGGATCCTCAATCAGCTGCATCAGCTGGATGACAGACTGCTTGCCCATGATGTTCCGCTGCACATGGATGGTTGTGAGGGCAGGGGAACTGATCGAGGAATAGGGGATGTCGTCAAAGCCCATAAGGGACACATCCTGGGGGATTTTATATCCCTTTTCCTTCAGGGCCTTCATTGCCCCCAGCGCTATGGTATCATTCTCAGCGAAAAAGCAGGGCGGAAGGATTGGCTTTTGCTCCAGAACCCGTGCAAAATCATCCCGCGCCCCCAGCATGGTGGGTTTTACACGAAATTCATTGCGCGGGTCAAAATGGAAATCCATTTCTTTTACGTATTTGATAAAAGCATCGTGTCGCTCGTTGAAGTTCTCGGCTCCCGTGGTACTGCCCAGGTAGCCCAGTTCGGTGTGTCCGCATTTTCTTAAATACTGCAGGGCGATGTACACATTCTCTCCATTGTTCATGCATACACTGCTGCAGTAATGGTTGGGAACCGTATTATCCACCACCACATAAGGGATGGGGATGGAATCCAGATGTACGAAATCCTCCCTCATGACTTCTGTGGCAATCAAGAACATTCCGCAGTATTTGCTGTAATCCAGCGAATCAAGGGCGGATTTAAGGCCTGTCTTTACCACGGTCAGGGTCATGCCAATCTGCTCTGCACGGAGCTGTTCTTCAATTGAATCAATAATCATGGTAATAAACCCCTGGTTCTCTTCTACCAACAGACCGCTTTTATAAAATTTCACCACAAGTACATTCTTACCGCTTTTAGGTTTGCGGACAGGAGGCATGTACTGGTAAGTCTTAAGTGCGTCTAATACCTTTTTACGTGTCTCCTCGCTTACCCCTTTTTTACCGTTTAACACAATGGAAATGGTTGCGGGTGAAACACCAATCTGCTTGGCCAGTTCTCTTACAGTCATATGGTTTCTCCCTTTCCGGAATGCAGAAAGAATGCAGTAAACATCTTTAAACAATCCCTGTAACTTACGAATCATACTATGATGAGATTATAGCACACGGTATGAAATGGGTCAATTCTTTACAGAGAAAACAATATGTGTTTACTAAACAACATATAATACAGCAGTAACCAGGGGCATATTATTTTTTGATTTGTTCAACCAAAATGCACAATAAATATAATTTAATATGTAAAATAATAACAAATATGTCAAATATATATTGACACGCCAAAAGAATCGTTGTACTATTTAGTTAACACGTAGGGAGCAGTTCAAATAATGTTTAGTAAACAATTTCAATAAAAAGGAGGAAACGTACGAATGAAAAAAATGAAAAAAGTGGTCAGTGTGATTGCGGCAATTACCGTGGCAGCATCATTGCTGGCAGGGTGCGGCGGTTCAGGCGGTTCAGGAGCCACCACGGCAGCTGAGACCAAGACGGCGGAGACCACGGCGGCGCAAGCAGAGACAAAAGCAGCACAAGCAGAAACCGCAGAAGCAACAGCTGCAGAGGAAAACCCGGTGGCAGGCAAAAAAGTAGCTTATATCATGCTTCTGCCATCCGCAACCATCTTCCAGATGTGGAAGGATTCCTGCGCATCCCTTTGCGATGCCCTGGATGTAAAGTTTGATTTCTTTTTCTGTGACGGTGATTTTAACAAGTGGCAGGACACCATCCGTACCTGTGCATCTGCGGGATATGACGGACTGCTGGTCAGCCATGGCAACCAGGATGGTTCTTATGTATTCTTAAAGGAGATCACAGAGCAGTATCCGGACCTGGAGATTGTTACATTTGACACTCAGTTTTACACCGATGGCGAGTATCAGAAGCTTCCGGGCGTTACCCAGATGTTCCAGCAGGATGAGTCTCTGGTAACCGTTCTGCTTGACCAGATGATCGAGGAGTACGGTGAGGGCGTCCGCCTGATTAAGGTATGGAGAGGCCCTAACTACAACAGCCCGTTTGACCGCCGTGAGGTCGGCTGGCAGAAATATGAGGCGGAAGGCAAGATTGTGACGGTAGGCGAGGTACAGCCGCTGCAGGATTCAGTTGATTCCGCCAATACGGTTACAGCCGCATATCTCCAGGGCGTTAACCGTGCGGATGTGGACGGCATCATTGCTTATTATGATCTGTACGGCCAGGGTGTTTATAATGCAATTGCTGAGAATGACAATTTTAATGGCAAGAATGGCGATGCACTTCCCATGGCGTCTGTTGACATTGACCCGGTCGACATTACCAATATGCAGACCCGTCCCGACATCTGGACCGCGGCAGGCACCACTGACTGGACCATGAACGGAGAAATCGGAATGCGTATCCTGATGCTGCAGCTTGCAGACCAGTATGACAAGATTTTTGACCCGGCAACCGGAAAGAACGGTGTGGACGTGGTAGAGGTTCCGGGAACCGCAATCAAGGCTGATGCGCTTCAATCAGATTCCACAGTAGAAAACCTGGGGACTATCGCAGGTGAAACTTACGGTAACCTGGACTATCTGTCTGAAGCAGACTGGATGCCAAAGGATTTAATCCACTAATAAGCTGACAGTGAAAAACGAGGTTTTCTTTCGCACACAAAACCATAGGCAATCGTTTTTTAAAGGGAAGCGCGGGTTTTGGCCTGCGTTTCCTTTTTTTAAAAAGATTTTATCGCTGAAAAGAGGGACTCCATGGATAGGATCAAATTAGAGACAAAACGTGTTTCCATTGAATTTCCAGGTGTCAAAGCACTTGATGATATTGATTTTGAAGTGACAACCGGTGAAATCCGCGCAGTGGTTGGAGCCAACGGCGCGGGCAAGTCAACGTTGATGAAGGTGCTGGCAGGGGCCAATTCCAATTATACGGGGGAAGTGTTCTTAAATGATAAAAAGGTTGAGATCAGAACACCGGTGGATGCAAAAAAACTGGGAATACAGATTGTTTATCAGGAAGTGGATACTGCATTGTATCCTACTTTATCAGTGGCAGAGAATATTGTCCAGAACGATATGGTCATGGGAAAGAGCGGCTATATCGTAAACTGGAATAAGGCATATAAACAGGGGCGCGCGGCCCTGGACCGGCTGCATATCAGCCGTGACCAGGTGGATGAACATGAGCTGGTACAGAACCTGTCCCTGGCTCAGAAACAGATGGTGCTCATTGCCAAGGCTATCCGGTCAGAATGCAATTTTCTGATTCTTGACGAGCCGACAGCTCCTTTGAGCAATACGGAAACAGAGGAACTGTTCCGTATTGTGCAGCATTTACATAAAACAGAAAATATAGCAATTCTTTTTATCTCCCACCGGTTAAATGAAATTCTGGAAATATGTGAGAATTATACGGTGATGCGAAATGGTAAGATCATTGACACAACGCCGGTAACAGGGCAGACAACCACAAAAGAGATTGTGGAGAAAATGCTGGGACGTGCCTTTGAAGAAAATTTTCCAAAAGAAGCCTGTGAAATCGGTGAAATGCTGTTTGAAACCCTGCATTTATCCGGCGCACGCGGCAAGGTAAAGGATGTTTCCATCCAGGTAAAGAGCGGCGAGGTGGTTGGAATCGCAGGTCTGGTGGGCGCAGGCAAATCCGAACTCTGTAAAACCCTTTTCGGCGCATTTAAAATGACCGATGGCAAAATCATGCTTAAGGGCAGGGAGTTGAAGATAGCAAACCCATCGGGCGCAGTGAAGAACCGCATGGCCCTGGTGCCTGAGGAAAGACGTAAAGAGGGGGTTTTGGTTCATGAAAATGTCAGTTTCAACTTATCAGCCGCATGCCTCTCCCGATTTTGTACCGGTCCTTTTATCCGCAGGCGAAGGGTTGACGCCAATGCCAAACGGTATGTAGAGGACCTTGGAATCTCCACGCCCAGCGTGAGACAGCAGGTAAAAAATCTTTCCGGCGGTAACCAGCAAAAGGTTGCGGTTGGAAAATGGCTGGCAGCGGACTGTGATATCTATATCTTTGACGAACCCACAAAAGGAGTGGATGTGGGAGCAAAGCAGGATATATTCCATCTGATCAACCAAATCGCCAAACAGGGCCACGGAGTGATCTACGCATCCTGCGAAAACTCTGAGCTGCTGTCCTTAACAGATCGGATGTATGTGATGTATAACGGAACGGTGATGGCGGAACTGGAGACAGCTAAGACCACGGAGGATGAGATCATGTACTACTCGGTTGGCGGAACAGATAATAAAAACCGGATTCAATAGACAGGAGGGATACTGTAGCAATGAAAAGTCGTACAAATGTTAAAAGGTTTCTAGTGGATTGGGCTGCAGTCCTGGCATTGCTTGTTTGCTTTATCGCATTTACAGGGTATAAAGGAAGCGCCTTTATGTCGGGAAGCAATATGGTTAATATCCTTAGGGCAATGGCCATCAATACGGTATTTGGAATCGCAGCAACCATTACCATGGCACCGGACGGATTCGATATGTCTGCCGGAACACTGGCAAGCTGTTCTGCCTATGTGTTCGTATCAGCCTATCTGTGGCTTGGGATGTCCCTGGGAATGTCCATCATTACCTGTATTTTTGCTACCCTGGTCATGTACCAGCTGACCATGTTCCTGATCCTTGTGTGCAAAATTCCGGACATGCTTGCCACTTGTGCACTGATGTTTGTCCATCAGGGTATCGGTCAGTGGTATATTGGCGGAGGCGCAGTATCCACGGGCATGAAGACCTCCTGGGGGGCTATGCCTGCCCGCACCGCTCTTTCGGAATCATTTTCAGCCATCGGACGTGCGCCGTGGATTATCATTATCATGCTGGGATGTGTGTTTGTGGCTTATCTTTTCCTTAATTTTACCAAACATGGCCGTTATCTTTATGCCATGGGCGGAAACAAGGAGGCCGCCAAGCTGTCCGGCATCGATGTTAAGAAGTACCGCTATCTGGCAGGTATGATTACCGCAGTGTTCATTGCGGTCGGCGGTATCCTGGTGGCATCCAGAGGAAGTTCCGCACAGGTTATGTGCTGTGACAATTACCTGATGCCTTCGCTGGCAGCTGTTTTCGTGGGACGCACCGTAGGCGGCGCGGAGAAGCCCAATGCGCTGGGAACCATGATTGGCGCCATGCTGGTGTCCACGCTGGAGAACGGGCTTACCATCTGTGCTGTCCCGTTCTATGTTCTGCCTGCAGTAAAGGGCGCTGTTCTGGCACTTGCGCTTATTGCAGCTTATGCATCTAAGAGAGAAGATTAAGTGGGAGGTTACTACATATGTCAAGATTTAATCATTATTTTCAGATGAATGTGGATGATGTTATCGAATACACGCTGGAGAAGGCAGGGGAGATTCCCTGGGACCGTGATTCCATGGAAGCAATCGTACCATCGTCCCATGGCAACTTAAACTATGTGTACCGGGTCTGGGACGGCAAAGGCCATTCCATCTATATCAAGCAGGCGGGAACCGAGGCCAGGATATCCAAGGATATGAAGCCTTCCAGGGACAGAAACCGCCTGGAATCCGAAATCCTTATGCTGGAAGATAAGTTCGCGCCCGGTATGGTGCCTCATGTGTATTTCTTTGATACCATAATGTGCGCCTGCGGAATGGAAGACTGTTCTGACTATGCGGTCATGCGGGATGCCATGCTGAGACATGAGACTTTTCCAAAGTTTGCTGAAGACGTATCCACCTTTATGGTAAATACGCTGCTGCTGAGCAGCGACATTGTCATGGACCACAAAGATAAAAAAGAGCTGGTTAAAAAGTTTATTTCACCGGACCTCTGTGATATTACGGAAAAACTGGTACTTATGGAGCCTTACAATGACTTGAATAACCGCAACAATGTATATGCGCCCAATGGGGATTTTGTAAAAAGGGAACTTTACGGTGACGAAGCCCTTCATTTGGAAGTTGCAAAGCTTAAATTCCGTTTTATGACTGATGCCCAGGCTCTTTTGCAGGGGGACCTTCACACTGGCTCGATCTTCATCCGTCAGGACGCCACAAAGATTTTTGACTCTGAATTCGGGACCTACGCCCCCATGGGCTATGACATCGGCAATGTGATCGCAAATCTGATTTTTGCATATGACAATGGCCTTTCCACGGATGACGCACCTTTCTGCGGCTGGATTTTAAAGACCATTGAGGAAACAGTGGATCTCTTTATAGAAAAGTTCAGCAAAAAGTATGATGAAGCGGTAACCGAACCCATGGCCAAGGTAAAAGGATTCAAGGCGTGGTATTTTGACGGTATACTTCGGGACACTGCGGGTTACGCGGGAACAGAGCTGCATCGCAGGACCGTGGGCATGGCCAATGTTGTGGATGTGACAACAATAACGGATGAAAAAAAGCGCCTTCTTGCGGAACGGATCAATATCCTGGCAGGAAAAGACTATATCATGAACCAAGGTTCCTTTAGGACCGGTGCCGATTTTGTGGCAGCGGTAAAAAGGGCAAAGGAAGCGGCGGAAAAAACACTTTGAAATGGACAGCATCATACAAAACTGCTCTTAAGGTAAAGGAGGCATGAAGCCATGACGGTTGAAGAATTTTTTGACAAAGTAATTACGGTCCGCATGAAGGAGGACAGGAGCGCGCTGGATATTATTGACCAGACCCTTCTTCCGGGCACCATTAAACGAATCCGGATCAGCACAAAAGAGGAAATCTGGGAGGCCATCAAGAAGCTGAAGGTACGGGGGGCGCCGGCCATCGGAGCAGCGGCCGCCTATGGAATCGCATTACTGTCCTCACGCATCACCGCGGACCGGTACGAAACCTTTTATCCGGAATTTAAGGAATTAAAGGATTACCTGGCTTCCTCCAGGCCCACTGCGGTCAATCTGTTCTGGGCGCTGAACCGTATGGACAGAACCGTGGCTGCCAATCAGGAAAAGGATGTTGCAGAGATTAAGGAACTTCTTTTTCAGGAAGCAGATGCTATCCGTGAGGAAGATGTCCAAATCAGCCGAGTGATCGGAGAGATTGGTTTTGGACTGTTAGAGGAGCTTAAGCAGGAGGGAAAAGAGATTGGCATCATGACCCACTGCAATGCAGGCACACTTGCCACTGCAAAGTACGGCACTGCAACGGCCCCCATGTACATTGCACTGGAAAAGGGCTGGCCGGGAACAGCCATGCACGTTTATTGTGATGAGACCAGGCCGCTGCTCCAGGGCGCCCGTCTTACCTCATTTGAACTGTATAACGCAGGTATCACAACAACTCTGCAGTGTGATAACATGGCCTCTATCCTGATGCAGTCCGGAAAGATAGATATTATTTTCGTGGGCTGTGACCGGGTTGCAATGAACGGTGATTCGGCCAATAAGATCGGAACCAGCGGCGTGGCGATTCTGGCAAAGCATTATGGGATTCCCTTCTATGTGTGCGCGCCCACATCCACCATTGATATGGACACACCAACCGGAAAGGAGATTCCCATCGAGATGCGAAGCCCCGATGAGGTGACACAGATGTGGTATAAGGAGCGTATGGCTCCTGAGGGTATCCATGTGTATAATCCTGCCTTTGATGTGACGGACCATTCGCTGATAACAGGCATCATCACGGAAAAGGGAATGTGCCACGCACCCTTTGACAAGGCGTTTGAAATACTGGGAATCGGAAAGTAGGAGGAACATGATATGCTTGAGGTATTAAAAGAACAGGTGGTTGCAGCGGCAAAGGAAGCGGACCGGCTTGGCATGTGCAAACATAAGTCGGGCAACTTCAGTATATATGACCCGGAAACAGGGTATGCGGTCATCACACCCAGTGGGGTGTCCAGGGATGTGCTTACAGCAAAACATATTTGTGTCATGGATCTGGACGGCAAGGTGATTGAGCGGCAGGAGGATTTAAAACCGTCCAGTGAGGCCATGATGCACCTGTATATTTATAAGGAACGAAAAGACATTCTGGCAATTGTACATACACATGCCCGGTATTCAACTGCATTTGCCATCATGAACAAGCCGATTCCGCCTATTGTGTATGAAAGCGCGTACCTGGGAAAATCGGGCATGGTTCCCGTGGCGCCCTATGGAAGGGCGGGAACCGTTGACCTGGCATGGAAAGTGGCAGATGTTATGAAGGATCACGAAGTCTGCCTCATGGAAAGCCATGGCGCCATTGCGGCAGGAAGCAGCCTTGAGGATGCCTTCTTAAAGGCACAGTATGTGGAGGAAATTGCTGAGATGTATTATATTACCCTTGCCAGCACAGGCGGAGCCGAGCCAAAAGCGCTGCCTGTGGAAGAACTTGAGAAATGGGCCTATCCAAAAGAAATCATTCTCTAAGGAGGACGCTATGAAAAAGATAATCAATGCCCCCGAGCAGTATACGGATGACATGCTTAACGGTATTTACGCGGCGCACCCCGATATGGTTAAATACACTGAAAATGATTTGCGCTGCTATTGTATCGCGCAGAAAAAGCAGGGCAAAGTGGCAATCATAACAGGCGGAGGAACCGGGCATCTGCCCCTGTTCCTTGGCTATGTGGGCGAAAACCTGCTGGACGGCTGCGGTGTGGGCGGCGTGTTCCAGTCTCCTTGTGCAGAGCAGATATATAATGTGGCAAAAGAGGTGGAATCAGGAGCCGGAATCCTGTTCCTCTATGGGAACTATACAGGCGATATCATGAATTTTGACATGGCGTCCGAACTGCTGGAAATGGATGACATTAAAACCGCAAGCATTGTGGGTGCGGATGATGTGCTTTCCAATAAGGATGTGGCGGTGCGCCGGGGGGTGGCGGGCATATTCTTCATGTATAAATGTGCCGGGGCCAGGGCCGCCCGGATGGGGACACTGGAAGAGGTACTGGCAGCAGCAAAAAAGGCAAAAGACAATACCCGCACCGTTGGCTTTGCCCTGACTCCCTGTATCATCCCGGAAATCGGCCGCTCCAATTTCACACTGGCAGACGGCGAGATGGCATTTGGAATGGGCATCCATGGAGAACCGGGTGTATGGAACGGGCCGGTGAAGACCGCGGATGAACTGGCCGGCGAGTCGGTGGACAAAATCTTAAGTGATATGCCTCTGGGTGCAGGTGAGGAAGTCTGTGTGCTGATAAACGGACTGGGCGCAACCAGCCAGGAGGAGCTGTACATCCTTTCAGGAAGCGTACACAAGCTTCTGAATAAAAAGGGTATCAGGATCCACCGTACTTTTGTAGGCGAATATGCCACCAGCATGGAAATGGCCGGGGCATCTGTTTCCATCTGCCGTATGGCGGATGAAGAGATGAAACAGTGGATAGATATGCCTGTGCACACGCCGTTTTACACCCAGGTATGATGATTCCGGATCTGTGAAGGAGGAAAAGGATGGACAGCATAAGATATCATGAACTCCCTGCATTCTTTCAGGGCGCAGCGGAAATCTTTGCAGAGAAAAAGGAGGAACTCTGTGAGATGGATGCAAAAATGGGTGACGGAGACCTGGGTCTGACCATGGAGAAAGGCTTCGGTGCCCTGCCCCGGTTAATCCGTGAGAATGGGGAGGATGGGAATATTGGAAAAACATTAATGAAGGCAGGCATGAAAATGTCCGGTCTTGTTCCGTCCACCATGGGTACCCTGATGGCCAGCGGAATCATGGAAGGCGCCAAGGTCCTTGGCGGAAAGGCGGAGATGGGGCCAAAAGAGTTTTCTGAATTCCTGGATGGCTTTGCCAGGGGAATTGAACGCCGGGGAAAATGCCGGCCCGGCGACCGGACACTTCTGGACGCAATGGATGCAGCCGCTAAAAAAGCACTGGAAGCCAGCAAAGACGGAGCGGATATGGTTACGGTAATCCATGCAGCTGTGGAAGGTGCAAGGGCCGGTGCCGCAGCCACCAAAGATATGCTGCCCAAGTTTGGTAAAGCCGCAGTGTTCTCAGCCAGGGCCAAAGGGATTCCTGACCAGGGGGCGGTGGCGGGACAGTATTTGCTGGAGGGAATGGAACGATATTTCCTTTCATAAAATCATTATGGGGCTGTCGGGAAACAGGCAGCTCTAAAAAAATCCCCCTAGATATTTCTATCCGTGGGGAAGCGTTCGTCACATTTCCGGGCTCCGATCAACTCCATGTCAATCGGAGCTCATCCCCTGCGCCCATTCTCTTTTTAGAATCCGCCTAACTATATGGAAACTAAATATTCAAGTTTAAAATATGATTTGACAGTCTAGTTAAATACCGATCCTGCCGCTATGAACATCATAATCATGCCTACTGTTTCAATGACCTTTTAATTACATCATCTCCTGCCGGCAATTATTTTTCAAAATATGCCCATGGTATCCGGTAAAGTTTTCCACAAGATATAAAATCCAAAAAAAGGCACCGCAGCACAAAGCCTTACCGCTCCGTACCGCAGCACCTTATTTCTTTTATCCCTTATCCCTTTGCCAGGTATATAAAACATAATACCACCCGCTACCCAGGAAAATATGTCTCCGCATCATATAAAAGTACCTTATCCGAAAATACTTCTCCGCCCACAACCTCTGCAATTACCAGAACGTGGTCTCCCAGGTCGATACACCTGCTCACTTCACAATCCAGCCATGCCGCTGAACCATTGACCACAGGCATTCCTTTTTTATTCACCTCACAGGACACCAGCTTGGACTTGTCCACGTTTCTCCCCGACTGGGTACCACAGATCCTGGCAGCCTGTTCCTGCCCCTCTGCCAGCACGGAAAGCGAAAACTTCTCCTGCTCCCTCACAAGCCCGGCCGTGAGATGGCTGGCACCAATTGCCACTGCCAGCTGGTTGGGATTTGCCGACACCTGCGTCACCCATGCAGCTGTCATTAGATTATATGTTTCATCCTTCTTTGATCCGATCACATAGACTCCCTGGGAAAGGGAATTCATACATTTTGATATGGTTGACATATGATTTCTCTGCCTCCTTGCGCATATTTACTTTTATCGTTCCATGAAACAACTCTTGAACCTATTGTAGTATCAGTTTGATTATACGCCTTTTGTGCAGATACTTCCATCCTATATTTTGCCTGTCAGCTATCATATTTTGCGCAGATGACTATTAGGCATAATTATCTATTTTAGTGCAGTTAGCCAACCATCCCTATCCATCCTTAATCATCCCTGTTCCCACGCTTTAACTCCAAAGCCCCCGCGGCCAGATATCCATGGCTTTTCCCCTCCGCGCTGTCAGTGATCCAAAATGAATATAGTTTTCCATTTTTCAAAATGAACCTGAGACGTATTTTGTCCCCCGGCAGGTCCAAGCGGTCCCTTGTTTTCCACCGGATCCTGTATTTTGTCCGGTCCTGGGCCATTGTGACACAGTCCGCAGCCGAATAGCCTGGGATCACATTTCCGCCTTCATCCAGGACTTCCACTGCCAGCTCCCCTTTGGGACAGTCTGCATTTACAAACACATACTCTCCCTGATATTTCAGTATTTCTGTGGTCAGTTCCCCCTTTTCGTCCTGCGGTTTCATGGCTGCAAACCCGTCACGCCTCAGTTTTGCGATTCCCATGGCTCCCCCGGAATATTTATGGGTACCAAACACAGGGGATTCTCCTGAAAATGCCGAATAAAAAAACCATATCTCATCTCCCACAACCGTACAGATGCCGTTGGCCGGATGGAGATATCCATAATCCCATTCCCCACATATGCGGGAAGATGACAGGAAATTATCATAGGTCGGTCTGTGGAAATGAAACCCGTCCCTGCTGAATGCCAGTTTCAGATCATTTATCTTTGGCATCCCTGTCTTTTCACACACAAAATTGGGAGGGCCCATAAAAACGGAATAAACACCCAGCATCACACTTTCATATGCCACCGCATCCAGATTGTATAGTTGTGTGTAATATCCCATCTCCGGGTCCGGCTTATCATAGATATCCGTCCTTGCCCAGAATCGGATATCATCCTGCGTCCATTGGCTGCCCCTGAAGAAATCATCTGTTTCATAATATCCCCGCACTCTTACCCGGCTGTCCAGCTTGGAAAATGTCCTCATGCTGTATACCCACTTGTTCCGGAAAGGGTTGTGGAAAAAGGTGGTGTTATCCCCTGAAGGACCTGTCTGCCCCGCCTCCTTCCAGTGGATCCCATCTGAAGATTGGTATAAAACAGTCATCTCCCTGGGGGGAATGGATTGGGGATCGTCATGTGCATGCTTGGGTTTTAAATGATAATATCTGTAGTCTTTGTCAAAACACCTGTAAAAGGTCAGCATTTTATAGCGTTCTTCCAGGTTATCTGTATCCGGGTCCATCCAGACCGCATCCCCATCCCTCATATACCCGGGAACATGCTCCAATACCCGGTCCGTTTTGGAGCCGGATGCAAGTTGGCTTAAACGGGTCCAATGCAGCCCGTCTTTGCTCTCGGCATAGGCGCTGCCGTCAAACCATCCGGCCTGGTACCACATTTTAAACATTCGGTCATAAGTATCATAAAACACGCCTCCATTAAAAGGGCTGGCACAGGTGCAATAGCCATCATTTAATTCCATATCTGTCTCGGGCCGGAAAACAGGGGCTTCTGATGTCTTTGGAGACGGGAACTCGCGGATCAGATCTGTGTGACTAATCAGGAAATCATCCACAAACAGCTGCCTTCCAATTGAAATATCGATGTAGTCCGGTTTATTTTCCAGGTACGGAACCGGCAGCGGCTTGTCCAGCGTCTCCTCCTTGTAACGGGGTGGCCATATATCAGGCAAAATTATATTATTATACAGTCGTTCCATGATACTCCTTTTATTTCTCAATATTACTCTTCAACTGGTTTATACATCACATAGGTCAATACAAAAGCGGTTATAAACCCAATGAGGCATGCAATCAAATACGTTCCAAGCTGCCCGTTTAAATACAGGAGCATGCCCGGCAATGCGGTGATGGACATACCGGTTCCTGCCAGACCCACAATGGAGGAAAATACTCCTGCGCATCCGCCTCCGATGCATCCGCAGATAAAGGGAGTCAGCCTTGGCAGGTTTCCGCCAAAGATCAAAGGCTCTGTGATGCCTAAAAATGCAGGTACCACGGATGTAAAGTAAAGGGACCTCTGCTTTTTATTTTTTGTCTTGAGCGCAGCCGCAATGCCTGCAGCCCCCTGTGCCACGATCGCGCCGCACACCAGTGCGTTAAAGGGATTGGCTCCTGTATTTGCCAAAAGCTCGATCTCAAGCGCCTTAAAGGTATGGTGTAATCCGGTTATGACAACCGCCTGCTGCAGGGCGCCTACCATAAAGCCGCCAATGCCAAAGGGAATATTCATCAGCATGGAGATCAGGACCACCAATCCCTGTTCAACCATGTGCATGATCGGGCCAATCACGATCAGTCCGATAAAAAGACTGCTGAGAAGTGTGATAAACGGGGTTACGATCAGGTCCAGGACATCCGGTACGATTTTTCTCAATCCCTTTTCAATCTTTGCAGCGATCGCGCCCAGGATCAATGCCGGAAGCACCGAACCCTGATATCCAATGATTGGAATGTTCAGCCCCATCAGACTTAAATAGATGGGTTCCACGCTACCGCTTGCCACCTGGTTTGCATTGGGCAGCTGAGGTGCAACCAGCATAAGGCCGATCACGATACCCAGCGCAGGGGATGCGCCAAACCGTTTCATTACAGAATATGTAACAAGAGCCGGCAGGAACGAAAATGCCGTGTCGATCAGAACCTGTGACAGTGTCAGGAATGTGGGGTTTAATTCCACTCCCAGATTGGTGATCAGACTGCGCAGTCCCATAAAAAGTCCTGTTGCAACCAGGATTGGTATGATTGGAAAAAATACATCCCCCAACAGCCTGGATGCCTTTTGAACTGCATTCATGTTCACGGCCGCGGCCTCTGCCTTGGACATCATCTTTCCTGTGTCCATTCCTGTAATCTCAAGCACCTGCTGGTAGACCTTATTTACAAATCCGGTGCCCAGTATGATCTGATGCTGGCCGGATGCAAAAAAGCTCCCCTTTACGCCGTCAATGGCTTCAATTTCTTTTTTATCAAATTCAGATGCATCCTTAAGAACAAGTCTCAGCCTTGTGGCGCAGTGTTCGACATTTAAGATATTCTCCTGACCGCCGATATGTTTTAATATCTCCTGTGCTGCCTGTTTCTCTTTACTCATAATGACCTCCTATAAAATTATGCAACAATGTACGCGCGTTCATTTGATGAAATAAGCTTAGCTCAGAATTAAATCTCTGTCAAGCAGTTTCATAATTTTTGTACCTTTTCATAAAATACCCACATGATTTTTATAAAATATTCACAATAAACTGGAGGTGGATTCACGGATTACCAGTCTTGGAGACAGATTGACCACTTCTTCCTCCAGATCTCCCTCGATTCCCTGAATGACCAGACCGACTGCGTTTTTTGCAATCTCCTCTATGGGGGATGCAACAGAGGTGAGGGTGGGGATCATCTTTTTTGCCAGCAGTGTATTATTATAGCCGCATACGATCACGTCCTTTGGGACGCTGATCCCACGCTCCACCAGTGCTTTTATCACATCACTGGCAGCAATGTCGCTGTGTGCAAACCATGCAGTGATCTTAGACGGGTCGTGGGATTCAAAATATTGATCAATGATTTCATAGGCCTTTTGATTTTCTGCTGTCTCATGCTGGCTGCACTCCACAATGGCTTTTATCTTCAGTCCGTTTTTTTCAAGCTCATCCCGAAAGCCTTCCAGCTTATTGTTGCCTGCCAATGATCTCAGCGGTCCTATATACCCCACATTCCGGTGACCTAGTTCGCAAAAATGGCGCGCCACCTGCATGCCGCCCTCCTCCGAACTTATAATGATATTTTTCTTATCCGTAAGTTTAAAAAGACTTACCAGGGGTACGCTGATCCCGCTGTACAGCTTCCTGTTAGGCGTTCCGATAGGCCTGACAATGATTCCGTCCACTTTCCTGCGCTTAAAGCCATTGATGATATTGGCTTCCCTAGCCCGGTCTCTCTGGGCATCCCCCAGGATCACGCTATAGCCGTAGATCTCCGCCTCATGTACAATGGCGGTCATAAGGGATGCATACAATGGATTGGATAAATCTGAAAACAGCACTCCGATAATATTGGTCCTATTCCCCGCCAGGCTCTGGGCCACCTGATTCGGCTCATATCCCAGCTTTTTTACCCAGTACATGACATGACTGCGCGTCTCCATCTTGATGGAAGGGTGATTGGATAAAACCCTTGATACAGTTGCCCGTGATACATTTGCCGCCTTGGCGACATCTTCCATTGTAACCATGCTACCTCCCGTATTACATAAACATTCTGTTTTCAGTATACTTTTTTTTTGCAGGATATGCAATGTGAAAAATGATTCCCCATCGGTTTCAGCAAAAAGATACCATCCGGCAGATAATAGTCTTCCTGCCTGATGGTATCTTGATTTTCCGGTTCAATCATATATAGCTATATCTTTGTCAGGTTATAAAGTGTCCTCTCTAACAAAGCATACACCTTTTCAAAGGAATCCATATAGAGGTGTTCATTGGGTGTATGGCAGTCCCTATAGGTGGCCGCCGTGGTGACCACATCCATATCCGATATCCGCTGTTTTAAGATCACACAGTCATTCCCTCCATGGCTGATATTAACCACAGGTTCCGTCCCAAACAGTTCACAATAGGTTCTTACCATAACATCTCTGATAGGAGAATGCTCTTCCCAGTCCCATCCATAGTCAAATTCCTCCTGTTCCACCTTCCAGTCCCTCAGTATCAGGTAGGTTCTCATTTCTTCCTTCAGAGCATCTCCTTGTTCCTTTTCCTCAGATGATATCACTGAATAGATTCTGATTGCATCATCCTGGGTATAAATTTTTTTAACGGCAACGGAACACGATACCTCATGATGGAAGGGTTTTCTGTTTCTTGCTCCGTAGGGGACCAGGTAAATACTGTGGATCAGATTATCGCTGCATTCTTTTGTCAGCATAAGGTTGGTCTGAGGAGTTACCGAAAAAGCGCGTATCCTTATGTCCGGGTCACACTCCCTGTACTCCCTTCGTATCAGGTCCTGCTGCTGGTTCAGGATCTCCCGCATCCGACATTCGTCACCTGATTCCAGAGAGATCACGGCCCTGCAGCTCTCTGCTATTCCCGAGCCCAGCCGTTCCGCACTAACCACCCTGGCATCCATTTCCTTGTTAAGGAAATGAAGTACCCTAAATGTCATCTTGATCGCACAGATCCGCTCCTTTGGTATGCTCTCTCCCTGGCTTCCCCCGCGCAGCCCATCCACTACTATTTCATATGTGTTCCCACTGATTGTTTCCCTGTTCACAGGAAGGGCTGAGGTCATCTCTATTTTGGTGGTGGTTCCCATTCTGAACACCCCTTCCTCCCCTGCATCTAATCCAATCACCCGCCGGGATCTGATCTGGTTGATATCAAAACCTTTCATTCCATCCATTCCCGTCTCTTCCTGTGTGGTAAACAGGCATTCCAGGGGTGGATGCACCAGGCCGTCATGGTTAAGAAGTGTGAGCATAACGGCAACCGCACACCCATTGTCCGCCCCCAGGGTGGTGCCATTGGCCCTCAGGATATTTCCCTCTGCCACAAGTTCAATGGGATCCTTGTTAAAATCATGGGATGACCACTCTTCTTTTGCTCCGACCATGTCCAGATGCCCCTCCAGCAAAATAGGAGGCAGGGCTTCAAATCCCTTGCTTGCGTCCTTTCTCACCAGAACATTATACATATGGTCCTGATAATACCACAATCCCCTCTTTTTAGCAAACTCCACTATATATCCGGAAACTTCCTTTTCATTTCCCGTGACCCTTGGTATCCGTGATATGTCCTCAAAAAATTGGTATAATGCCTGTGGTTCCCTGTCTGTGATTAAGTACCTGTCCGTCATATACTTTTCCCCGTAATTCTGTAGTCTGTAAGTTCTACTTCAGGCTTTCTATGGCCTGATTCACTCCGTCTATTACCATATCCGCGCATTGCTCTGCGCTCATCTGTCCATAACTTTGAGACTGGATCGTCAGCAGGAAAATCCCGTCATCGGAAGACAGGACACTGTTGGAAAATACTATATCCATCATATACCCGCCCCAATCCATCACATGCTCATTGGCCTTTGCCGCAAGGCTGTCGGAAAGGTCCAGCGCAGCAAGCCCCTTCGCATTGCAGGGTACTCCCCGGCTGTCCCCAAGGAAACGTGCACCCTCTTCGCTTCCAAACAGGTATTCTATGAGCATTGCCGCTTCCTTTGGATGCTTAGTGGTAGCAGGAATTGCCAGGCACTGAGATATTTTCAGCAGTCCGCCATGATAATCTCCCATCTCCAACATAGGCCCAATGATACATTCCCCATCCTCCAGTGCTTCCTGATGCTTCTGCAGATTGCTGTCCCACATATAGATGCCTGCATAATGTCCGTCAATCCAGTTTTGGTTCGTGTCAATCAGATCCGCTCCATCTCCGGCCATCTTTTCTGAGCTTGGAAGTACATGATTGTCTTCCAGCATTTTCATAAACTCAAATCCATCTATCAGCTCTTCCCTGGAGTATTGTAATTCCATGTCATCCACCCATGGTTTCCCATATTTGCACTCCAGGAAATACATCATCATATATATTTTTTCGTTTTCAAGGATCACCAGAGGATAATAGCTTCCATTTTCATATTCAGAAAACTTCTTTCCTGCTTCCACCAGTTCATCCAGAGTGGAAGGGATGGGAACTCCTATTTTATCAAATGTTGTCTTATTCCAGAAAAATACACGTCCGGTTTTTGAAATAGGAACAGCCTGGAGAGAGCCGTTGATAGTATAAAAGTCCAGGTCTGACTGCTCATAAGCAGTCAGGTCCAGCACATCCGATACAGTATTTAGATCCAGAAAGGTGTCACCCTTGGGTGAATAGTCAAAAATCCAGTTCATATTCATCTGAAGCACATCAGCCGCCACCTTGGAGTTTAAAGCCAACGCAATCTTTTCCTGGTGCCCGCTGTAGGCTTCATATTCCGGCTCCACATGGATATTGGGATGCAGTTCTTCAAATGCATGTATTCCCTTTAACGTGGCCTCGTGCCTACTGTCCCCTCCCCACCAGTTCATGCGGATCGTAGCTTCCCCCTCTGATTCCTCTGATGTTCCTTCCTTTCCCCCTGTTTCAGAGGGTTGTCCCTGTTTCTCTGTCTGCGCAGCTGCCCCCGCTGCCGAGGACGGAGCCGCACTGGGCATACACCCTGTCAGGGATGCTGCCAACAGGCCAGTTAATACTGCCAATGCCAATTTTTTTCTCATAATCGTCTTCTCCTTTTATTTATTCCATCCCTCAGGAAGGTATTTTTGGGTGTTCCGTATCATATCATCAACCAGCCGGACGATTGCCTCCTTGTCCCTGCATTTTGCCCTGACCAGCGGATCTCTCATAAATGCTTCCACTACAAGAGTTCTGTCATATGTTTTTGATGCCTGAAGGATCCGTTTGTGATTCTCCAGATGGGGCAGGATCAGATTCCGAATCCCTTCCGGCAGCGCTCCAGCCGACACAGGTCTAACATGGTCTTTATAAAATACAGCGTTTGTCTCCACCACGGATCCAAGAGGCAGGTCCGGGCATTGGCCTGTATTGGGAAGATTTACATTGCTGACCAGTCTGTCCAGTCCTGTAAGGGCCTTTATAAGAAGGATTCCCTCCTCCCCGGACGGCTCCATATCCACATCCATTTCTCTTGATACAAGTTTTTTACTTTTTTCCAGTTTTTCTTCTAGATTCCGCTTGCGCCACTGTACTGTGGTCAGTCCAAATTTCCAGCTTTCAACGGTTTCCGGATCATTTAGGTACCAGTCCCCCGGCATAAACTCTGCCAGATGGCGGTCCCCCGCAGCGGCGATCATGCCATACCGCCTGAACAAATCAAATTTCACACGGTGAGCACAGCAAAATGTAGAATTAGCCCAGTTCCTATCAGGATCATCAAAACCTTCCTCATAATGTCCATCTATGAACTCCTCATAGATGGGGAACAGATCAATTCCTTGATAGAAGGCCTCACTGAACCATGTAAAATGGTTAATACCCTGAACATTTACAATAATTTCTCTTCTCTGAATATCCTTGATCCCCAGTTTCAAAGAACAAATATCAGCCAGAACCCTCTGTGTACCGAACACTTCATGGCAGCATCCAAAGGCTTTTATTCCCGGAAATACATCATACAGGATCTGTATACAGAGACTCATGGGATTGGTGTAGTTGACGACCCAGGCATTGGGTGCGTATTCCCTAATAGCCTCCCCGATTTCCACAAACATGGGAAGAGTTCTCAGCGCCCTGATCATACCTCCCGGCCCGGCCGTATCACCCACAGACTGGTAAATTCCCAGACGCTCCGGAAGATGGACATCGGATTCCATTTCATCAAATGTTCCCGGCAGGATAGAAATGACCACAAAATCGCATCCCGTCAATGCCGCCTTCAAAGAATCAGCTACTATATAGTTCCACTTCCCCACACTGTCAGACCTGGCATTTACCTTGTTACCGATTATTTCATTGGCCTTGGCTGCCTCCTGATCAATATCATACAGTATGATTGTTCCGCTCATAGAGGGTTCGATTGCCAGGTCGGTCATAAATTTCCACGCCCATCCCCTGGACCCCCCTCCAATATACGCAATCCTGATATCACCGGTTTTTCCATTTTCATAGATCATTTTCTCAAACCTGCCTTTCTTTTTTCAGTCTTTATATATCTATCCCTTGATCCCGCCAGCAGCAATCCCGTCCACAAAGGAACTCTGGGCAAGGAAGAACACAATAAGTGTTGGAACAATTGCCAGAAGCGACATTGCCAGCACACGATTCCACTCAAACCCCGTATCCATATCCATGGACATTCTAAGGAAAATGGACACTGGATATTTGGAAACCGTATTGACGTAGATCAGTGGTCCCATAAAATCATTGGAGGACCACATAAATTGAAACAGTGCGCATGAGACAATAGAGGGTTTCAGCATAGGGGCGATCACATACCATAGCCGTTGAATGACATTACATCCATCGATCTCAGCCGCTTCCTCCAGTTCCCTTGGTATGCCTCTCAGGAACTGGATCAGCATATAAACAAAATAGGTATCTCCCGCAAGCAGAGATGGAATGACCAGGGGGAGATAGGTATCCAGCCAGCCCAGCTGGTTAAAAAGGACGTATTGAGGCACGTTTAGGACAACCTGGGGCAGGAATAAGGTGGACAGCAATATGACAAAGGACGCCTTTTTTCCTGGAAACTCAAATCTGGCAAATCCATAGGCAGTGATCACTGCTGATACGACCGTGACCAGCACCTTAGGAATCACAAATTTATAGGTGTTAACCATAAAATGCAGGAAATTCATATTCTCGTATCCCGCCATTCCCTTTTTATATCCGCTCAGCGTTGGGGCACGAGGTATAAAACCCGGGTTTGAAAATATCTCCGAATTTGTCTTAAAGGAGGCTCCCACCATCCAGACAAGAGGGTATACCATAAGAAATCCAACAATGATCAGTACGGTATACCTGAAAAATGTATTGATCGTATTTCTGGTCTTTCTGCTCATGCCCCTACCTCCCATCCTCATCTGAGTAATAGACCCAATACTTCTGGCTTACAAAGGCAACCACAGTAAATGCCATAATGACAAAGAACAGCAGCCACGCAATCGCGCTGGCCATACCCATCTCATAGCTCTTAAACGCATTATTATACACCAGCAATGAAACCAATGTGGTGGATCTAAGAGGACCTCCCTGGGTTATGATATAGGGACTGTTGAACTCCTGGAATTTATGGCAGAGCTGTGTTACAAAATTATAAAATATAACCGGAGTTATAAGCGGGATGGTGATACTGAAAAATTCCCTCCATTTTCCTGCCCCATCAATGGAAGCGGCTTCGTAAAGATCAGTGGGAACTCCCTTTAAGGCTGCAAGAAAGATGACCATGGGGGAACCAAACTGCCACACCTTTAACAGCACAATGACAAAGAATGCTCCATCCGGTTTTCCCAGCCAATTATATGGCTCAATAGAAAACCAGGCCAGAGCCATATTGACCAGTCCTTCTGTCTTAAACAGGAACCGCCACAGAACAGCAATGGACACAGAGCCGCCCAGTATGGAGGGAATATAGTACGCCACACGAAAAAACTTAACACCCCTGATCTTAAAGTTTAAAATATAAGCAATAAACAGCGCAAAGATCAACTCCAGCGGAACTGTTATAAACGCATATTTAAAAGTTACGGAAAAAGCTTTGATCATCAGCGGATCCTTTAGTATTTTTATGTAATTTCCAAATGCTGTAAATGTCGGTGTGCGAAACAGATTGTAATCATAAAAACTGTAAATCATGGATGAAATAAATGGGTACAGTTTAAAGATGACAAACCCCAGCCACCATGGAATGATAAAAAGTAATCCATAATTTTTCTTCAAAAACCTTTTCACTGTCACTCCTCCTTAACACCTTTGTCTATTCGCACTAAATATCCCTCGCACTTGAGATTATTTTATAACATTTGCACAATAATTGCCAATATACAATGTTCATTGCAACTATTGAAAAAATCAATGGTATTGTTTACAATAAACTTAATCTGCAGTATTGCTTTTGTCAATTAAAGGTTGGGGAGGATATGCCATGGATCTAAGACAATTAAACTATATAACCGTTATTGCAGAAGAACTAAATCTCACAAGGGCAGCGGAACGCCTTTTTGTTTCCCAGTCCACGCTCAGTCTATACCTGAGCAGGCTGGAGAAAGAACTGGGCATACGGCTTTTCAGCCGGAAAAACAATCGCCTTGTCATCACCGCCAAGGGTGAACTCTATGTGGAAACTGCCAGGAAGATGCTGGACATGCAAAAGGAACTGTATGAACAGCTTCATATCAATCAACATGAAATGACCCTGAATCTGGGTATCTCCTCCCTATTCATGCTGAAGATCTTTGCTGAGGTCTTTCCCCGATTCAAACCTCTTGCCCCACATTTTAATGTAAATGTGACCGAAGGGCGGGCCACCGCACTTTTACGTAGGCTGAGCGAGGGATCGCTGGATGTGGCAATTGTGGGGCGCGATAAAATAATACAGGATGAGAATTATCAGATTCAGGTACTGCGAAGGGAAGAAATGTTTCTTGTACTCCCCCCTTCCCATCCCCACGCATATGCAGCTTCCTCTGACTATTCCGATCCTCCCACGGCTGACATGTCCCTGTTCTGCAACGAAAATTTCACATTGTCCCCCCATGACACCTGTGATTACCAGATCGCACAGAGATTGTTTCATGATCACCATATGAACGCCAATGTCATATGTGAATTAAACAACACCCTTTCGCTTTGCCAAATGGTAATGGACGGACTCTGCCTGTCTGTGATTCCCGCCTACTGTATCCCCCGGAATATGGGACTTTTAGTCTGCCGTCCTCCCCAGCCCTATTACCGCTATCTGCTTTGCTTTCAGCACAAAGGGCAGAAAATGTCCAAGGAGGGAATTGCCCTGTTAGGTATGCTCATTGATACCTACAACCATTACTATGAGTAGGAATGTGGAGGATGCGATCAGCAAAATCCATAAAATAAGAGCGCTGCCGGCAACTTTCTCAAGCTGCTGGAAGCGCTCTTTTAAACCTCATCTAACTCTCACTCAAATCTCATGTAATTCCAGTATCTAATTCCTCTTTCACCGCCCTTATCTTGCCAGTTCCTGGGCTACCCCGTCCAGTACGATCTTTGCACAGGACATGGAATCGCTCTCCCCGTAGCTGGAAAGCTGAAGGGCGTTAAAGAATGTGCCGTCCGCACCGGTAAAGGAATTTCTTTCAAAGGTAGGGTCCATCTGGAAGCTGCTCCATGCCACTGCCTTTGCATTGGCCTCTGCCACCTGGCTTCCGCTTAAGTCCAGCATGGCCAGTCCCTCCTTGTTGGCAGGAACACCGCGGGTGTCTCCCAGGGTCTTTACACCGTCTTCCTCAGCTACCAGGAACTGGATCAACGCAGCAGCCTCTGCCGGATGCTCCGTGGTTGCGCTGATGCCAAATGCCTGGTTTACCTTGATAAAGCCACCGTGGTAATCTCCCATCTCAACGTAATCACCAATCACAAACTCGCCGTCCTTTACTGCCTCCGCATGCTTTACAACTGAGGTGTCATACAGGAAAATGCCGGCATAATGGCCATCGATCCAGTTTGCGTTTGTGTCGATCAGATCGGCGCCGTCTCCCGCCACCTTCTGAAGGGTGGGGATCACGTGATTGTCCTCCAGGTTCTTAAGGAAGTCAAACCCTTCTGCAACCTCCTCCTGGCTGTACTGCAGCGCGCCATCCTTTACCCAGTCCTTGCCGTACTTACACTGCAGGTAATAAACCATGAGGAACGCGCGGTCCAGTTCCTTTGTGACCAGTGGATAGTAGGATTCGTCATATGCCTCGAATGCTTTGCCCGCTGCCAGCAGTTCATCTAATGTGCCCGGAATCTCCACGCCGATCTTGTCAAAGGTAGTCTTGTTCCAACAGAACACCCTTCCCGTATTGCTGATGGGGATCGCGTCCAGCTTGCCGTTGATGGTAAACACAGCCTTGTCCCCCTCTGTATAATTGTCCAGGTTCAAGATATTGGATACCTTATTCAGATCATAGAAGTTGTCCCCGTTTGGCGAATAGGTGGGAACCCAGCTCCAGTCCAGCTGCATCACGTCCGCCGCATTGCCGGACTTGATTCCCAGGGCGATTTTCTCCTCATGGCCGTTAAATGCCTCATACTCGGCTGTCACCGTAATGTTGGGATATTTCTCCTGAAATTTTTCAATGGCAGCCAGGGTGGCCTGATGTCTGGAATCTCCGCCCCACCAGTTCATCCTCAGGGTGATGGGCGTCTGGGTATCCACCGCCAGTTCTGCTGCTGCTTCCCCTGCGCCCTGTGCAGCCTCACTTCCACCCGCATTTTCCTGCGCCGTGCTGCTCTCCTGCGTGTTCTGTGCCGCTGTGGCATCCTGCTGCTTTGCCGTTGGCATACAGCCCGCTGTGCTGACAGCCATTGCTCCTGCCAGAAGCAGGGCCCCTAATTTTCTTACATTCTTTTTCATTTTTCTTCCTTCCCTTCTACATTATTTATGATTAAAGTAAACTTCATAAGCATTTTCATAAAAAACCAGTTCTTTTTCCATGTCCGTAAGCACAGGAGATTCATCTATATAGCTGACATAATGTCCATATACATCTTCTTTCAGGGCCGAGGGCATATCCGTGCCGAACATCAGTTTCCCTGCTCCCACGATCTCCTTGGCCATTTGGATAAAATCAATGGCTTTGGGATACGGGTATTCATCCGGCCTGCAGTTATGGACCAGGCTTGACAGGTCAAACCAGAGGTTGGGGAGCCGCAGCAGCTCTAAGGCCCGGCGCAGCCTGTCTCTGTCCTTATCCGATGGGGCCAGCAGATGGCAGGCCACAAATTTCATTTCCGGATATCTTTTAACCAGGTTTTTAAGCTCCGGAACCTGCCAGCTGTCACTTCCGCATTTTCCAATGTCAATTACAAACACATGACCATGGTCACAGGCGTAGGAACAGGCTTCATCCATCACAGTCCCGTCCAGCTTAAATTCTGGGTGGATGGCCATCAGACCGGAACCGGTGCTCACCTCGAACTTTTCTATCATAAAGCCCAGCTCTTCAAACAGGTATCTGCGGATTCCATCCCTGTCCCTGGAAAATGGGTCGTACGCGCCGGCACCGGCAAACCGGTCCGGGTATTTTTTGACTGCCAGGTGGGTGTAATAATTCTGATAACCGTAGAAATTCCCCTGAAGCAGCACTGCCTTTTCCACCCCGTTCCCATCCATCACCTGCAGCAGCTGCTCCGGTGTCACGCAGTCCCCTCCAAACTCCTGGGGTATCATCCTTACGGTCTGTCCATTGGCATATACGGCCATTCCGTTTCCAATACTGCGCAGCTCGCCGCCCGCACCTGTGCCGGCAATGTACTGGACCACATGGGCATGGCTGTCAATGATCCGCCGGTTTCTCATCCTTTCACACCTCCTGCCGCAATTCCTTCCACAAAGGAATCCTGGGCTGCAAAGAATACAACCAATGACGGAATGATGGCAATCAGCGACATTGCCAGCACCCTGTTCCACTCAAATCCCACGTCCGCGTCCATGGACATGCGGAGGAAAATGGACACCGGGTATTTGGCCACTGTATTGACATAGATCAGAGGGCCCATAAAATCATTGGACGCCCACATAAACTGGAACAGTGCACAGGAGACAATGGAGGGCTTCAGCATGGGTACGATCACATACCACAGCCTCTGCATGATCCCGCATCCATCAATCTCAGCCGCTTCCTCCAGTTCCCTTGGTATCCCCCGCAGGAATTGGATCAGCATGTATACAAAGTAGGTATCCCCTGCCAGCAGGGAGGGAATCACTATGGGCAGGTAGGAATCCAGCCATCCCACCTGGTCAAAGAGTATATACTGGGGCACATTCAGCACCACCTGAGGCAGGAAAAGGGTGGACAGCAATACTGCAAAGGAAAAGCGTTTGCCCATAAAGTTAAACCGTGCAAACCCATAGGCGGTCAGCGTGGCTGAAGCCACGGTAAAAAGCACTTTGGGTATCACAAATTTGTAGGTGTTTGCCATGAAATGGAGAAGCGTCATCCCCTGGTATCCTGCAAAGCCTTTTTTATACCCATTCAGAGTGGGTGCCTTTGGTATAAAGCTTACACTTGAAAATATCTGTTCATTGGTCATAAAGGAGGCTCCGATCATCCAGATCAGGGGATATACCATAAAAACTCCCACCACCAAAAGGATGACATACCTGCAGACCATATTGACTTTATAGCGTGTTTCACGAGTCATTGCATTTACCTCCCATCCTCATCTGAATAATATACCCAGTATCTCTGGCTCAGGAATGATACAGCCGTCAGGGTCATGATGATCAGGAACAACAGCCAGGCAATGGCGCTTGCCATTCCCATCTCATAACTCTTAAAGGCATTGTTATACACCAGAAGGGATACCAGAGTGGTGGAGCGGAGCGGTCCTCCCTGGGTCACAATAAAGGGACCGTTAAATTCCTGGAACTTATTGCACAGCTGGGTGACAAAGTTATAAAAAATAACAGGTGTGATAAGGGGTATGGTTATGCTGAAGAACTGCTTCCATTTTCCCGCCCCGTCAATGGAAGCCGCCTCATACAGGTCCTGGGACACGCCCTTTAAGGCTGCAAGGAAGATCACCATGGGCGAGCCAAACTGCCATATCCTCAAAAGCACGATCACCCAGAAAGCCCCGGTGGGATCCCCCAGCCAGTTAAAGGGCTGGATGCCGAACCTGGATCCGATCATGTTCACAAGTCCCTCTGTCTTAAACAGGAATCTCCACAATACCGCAATGGAAACCGACCCGCCCAGAATGGAAGGGATATAGTAGGCTGTCCTGAAAAAGTTCACACCCTTGATCTTAAAATTCAGGATATAAGCGATAAACAGGGCAAATATCAGTTCCAGCGGAACTGTAAGAAACGCATACTTAAAGGTCTGCACAAAGGCCTTCATGATCAAAGGGTCGCCCAATATCTTTTTATAGTTGTTCAGACCTGCAAAGGAGGCTGTCCTGAAAAGATTGTAATCATGAAAGCTGTAGATCAGTGACGATGCAAAGGGGTACAGCTTAAAGATCACAAACCCGATCCACCATGGCAGGATCAGCAGCAGCCCCGCATTCCTTTTTTTGAATGTCTTAAATTTCATTCCATTGCCTCCTTACGGTTACCAATTTTTCGGATAGTATATTTCCCTGCTCTCCATAAGCCCGTCCTTTTCCAGCTTATCGATGTCCATTCGCTGGGGATTGCCCGGAAGCTCCGGCTGGCAGTAGAAGCGCCCGTTCTTTTCCTCGGGCTGGAACAGGGTGTAAGCGCCCACAGGACGGCTGATCGGCTCATGGTATTCGATCCATTCATCCTCGCTGTAAAGGCAGCCAAAGATGGCGTTCAGGTATATTCTTCCACCGGATGTGAATTTAACTCCCTTTTCACGGGCCAGATCACGGATTCTTATAATGTCATCCATTCTTGTCATCCTGCCCAATGACGGCTGAACATGGTCCACGCCCTTTTCAATATAGGTTTCATATTCATAATAGATTCTCATGGACTCCCCAAAGGCAATGGGAATGGCCACCCCCATGTCCTTTAAGCGGCGGATCCCGTTCATGTCATGGGAGTGGATGGGCTCCTCCAGCCATGCCAGGTTATATGGCTCACACAGCTTCGCAAACCGGAACGCGCTGTCCACATCCCATCTCTGGTTGCAGTCAACCGCCACCCCGATCCGGTCTCCCACAGCCTTTCGGACCATCTCGATCCTGCGCAGGTCCCGCTCCATATCCATGCCGTCCTGGCTTCCCACCTTAAACTTAACCGTGGTATATCCTTCCTCCACATACCGGACCATATCCTCTACCAGCTCATGATCCTCCAGGAGAAGGGAACCGCCTCCCTTATAAGCCTGGGCCCAATCCTTATTGGCCCCCATAAATCTGTGAAGAGGTTTTCCCTCCCTCTGGGCCAGCATGTCCAGCATCATCAGGTCCAGCTGCCCCACTTCCACCGCCTTCTCACTTTGAAATCCGGCGTTTCGTATCTTCCAGTAAAGGCTGTTCCTCCACTCATTGTAGCTGTGCTCCTCCCCATTCAAGACCATGGGAAGGATGTCCGCAATAAACCCGGGTCCCACTGCCAGGTGGGCGCATGCACCTTCCTGGTCATACAGTTCAATGCAGCCCTGTTCCGGCGCAAACTTTCCCATTCCTCCGGTTCCGTCCTTAAAGGGCTTGGGCAGGGGTATTTTATGAAAATGATAGTATACGGCTTTTGTAAATTTTATTTTATCCTCAAACGAAAATGTAAACATCCTCATTGCCTCCCGTTTATCTGTTATCTTACGTGTACATTATATATTTTTCCGTCATAATAACAATGGACATTATAAACGAGAAAACGCATGGTGATTATACAAATCACACATGCGCCGTTCCGACTATTGCATTGTATTACATTTCTTTTTCAAACCTTTTCATAACCCATTCAAAACGAATGTATACACGCTTAAATTTCAATGCCGTAAAGCTTCATTTTTCTCCACAATGTGGTGGTGCTGATGCCCATCTTTTTGGCTGTAAGGGTTCTGTTCCCATTGCACAGCTGAAGGGTTTCTATGATCGTTTCCCTGATCCTGTCCCTGCCGCTGTTAGTGGGCGCCGGATCCGGACAGCTTCCGTTAGGCATTCCCTGTCCTGGCTGCATCTGCCCCGCTGCGTCCTGGCTGCCGGGCGGCGTCAGCCCATGCTGAATGTAATAATCCGGCTCCTGGGTATGCTCATACAACTCCTCCAGCAGTTCCTTCACATATTCTTCCGTGATTGTCCTTCTTCCCACTGTCAGGATCATCCTCTCGCAGAATGATCTCATCTGTATGGTATTTCCCGGCCACCCGTAGGCCAGTAGCATCTTTCTGGCCCCGGCTGTAATGGCGTGATAGCGGTAGTACTGGTCCATATACTTTTTCATATAGGAATCCAGGAGATAGGCCATGTCGTCAGGGCGCTGGCACAGTCCCGGAATCTTTATCTTCAGGGCGTTGAGGGAATAATAAAGGTCGCTTCTCATACGGTTCAGGCGGCGGCAGGTATCAATATCCTTGGATGTACACGCGATGATCCGTATATCCACTATCTTCATATTCTCAATGGAGTTAAAAAGGATCCTTCTGCTTCTCAGCATTTTGGAGAAATGATACTGGACCGGCAGGGTCATCTTATCAATACTCTGTATCACAAGGGTTCCCTTGTCCGCCTGCCACACAGCCCCCTTTTCCACGTCCTTGCCCTTGGGGTCGGCTGAACCGAACAGGGTCTTCATCTGCTGGTCCTCGCTCATCCCGGCCAGATTAATGGCAATGAACGGATTGTTCTTTCTCAGGCTGTAATTATGTATTCCCTGGCAGATGGCATCCTGCTCCGGGCCCGCATACCCCTCGATCAGGACCGGGCTGGAGGACTGGGCATAGAGCTTTGCCAGCCGGATCGTATCCTTAAGTCCCGGCAGCTCCTGCTCAATGTCCTCAAATGTGCCATGGGCCACATACCCTCTCAGATACTGCTCGTGAAGGCGGTTCTCCTCCTCTATTTCAAGGCGCTTTAACCGGTTGCAGGAGAGGATGGCCCCCTCGGGCCTGCCTTCCACCATAATAGGCTCGATTACCATCACAAGGGTGGAGGATCCCTGGTTGATAAAGGTGGTATAATTCTCCATGCCGCCGCTTATCACCTTGGAAAGGATCTCCCCGTCCAGTTCCCCAAACAGCTTGCCCACCGGCATTCCCACCGCATTCTTTTCAGCAACCCCGGTGATCTGTTCCATCACCCGGTTCATCACAAGCACGGTCCCGTTGTTTGTCACCTTCATGATCCCGTTAAAGGAGCTGTCCAGAATGGTGGAGAACTGGGCATAATTGCGCTGTTCCGCCTGAGCCATCCTGTACAGTGATTCGGCATTGTCCATGGCCGTTCGGATGGATTCTCCTGTGGAGAAAAACGCCAGGGACGGGATCCCCTGTCTGTCGGCAGCCTCCCTGGTGGATTTTCCGCCTATTATGATGTCGGGATGATCCTCACAGGCCCGCGCAAATACGCTGCGCCATTCCTCATCCTCCTTAAACTGGTAACGAAGCAGGCGGACGCCGTACAGCTCATCAAAATACGTGGTGTCACACAGCATATTTTCCCAGTAAAAGACAGCTATCTTTGGATTCTCCTTACCCACCGCCGCCTTGGCCCGGTTGACCAGGACTCCCATCTCCTGTCCGGTCATCTGTATCTCCGAGACAGCCACATTTGTGTACCAGCGTATATTGGCCAGCTGCTTTCCCCTGGCCACAATGATATTGATCCCCTGCTCCGATATGGCCTTCCTGGCCTCATACACGGCTTCCTCTGTCTCAATGACCTTGAGGACCTTTACATGATACTCTTTTTCCTTTAAGATCTCTTCTACCTGTCCGTACATCTCCTGGTCCGGCACAAACACTGCAATCCCTGACACAATATCCTCTCCTGACTTTTCCTGTCAACCGCTTCTCCTGCAACATTTCCACCAAAAGGGCGCTGCAAGCTGATCCTGCAGCGCCCTGTAGGCACGATCCATATGCACCCCTGCGGACTTATGCCGGAGGCACGCCATGCTTCACATATCATGATGCATCTGCGCGTCTTCGCAATCCGCCAAAGGATTCATTACTTATATAAGGACAGTTTATCCATCAGTATAATGGGATCATCCCACTCATTGTCTGTTACCAGGGAAACTTCCACCCGAACCTGGTTCTGCCCGGACACATCCGCACCAAAGTACATGATCTTCTCATTATAGTGGATGTCAGGGGATGTATAAAGCACCACATCATTGTCCCCGTACACAGTCACCTTGCCAAGAAGGCCGCTGCTGAACTGGGAGGACGGTGAAATGGCGCCTGAGAGCAGCTTATACTCGCCATTGGTATTATACTTTACATAACTGCCTTTTCCCTTGAGACGGATCGCATTTTCCCAGCGGTCCCCATCTGCGGTCTTGCCTGAAGTGATAATATTATATCCCTTTGTGGAAAAGCCTTCCTGCATGTTCTGCACCAGGTATCCATTGGATAAGTCTATATTGTTGGACGGCTCCGCCTGGCCCTCGCCCGGGATCCAGACACCGTCAGTACCCAGCTGGCGTCCGTCAATCACAGTGCTTGTTGCCATGGCTCCGTTTGGAAGCAGGAAATACCACTTGTCATTATCCTTGAACCAGCCATTCTGCATCACACCGCTCTGGTCCAGATAGTACCAATAACCCTTGATCTGCTGCCAGCCGGTCTTCATAAAGCCGTCATTACCTATGTAATACCAATTATCATTGTCCTTGATCCATTCGTTGTAAGCGTACTTGTTCGCGCCTCTCTGGTACTTCCACTGATCATTTACATATTTCCATGTACCGGCATATGCGGGTACTGTCATAACCACACTCAGCGCCAGAGCTGCCAGTGTCATTGCCCAACGTTTCTTCATGCCAAATCTCCTTTCATTTACCACGTCATCCGCTTCCTAACAAGCAGATTCAATACATCCTGCACTTGTTACATTATAATTCATTATTTATTTTTATGCAACTGTCACTTTCCTCTGGGTGTACAGGCCAATGAGCGTGCCGGTGCCGCAGGTTTACCATTTCCCTGTGAACGCCCTCAGGGATAAGCACTCCGGCGCAGACCCTTCCAGCCGCCCAAATACCGTGTTCCGGGCAGTTCTGCTCCTGCTGTGCCAAGGAACCGTTGATCGCTGCTTTAAGCTGCTTCTAACAGGATTATTTGTCAAATATGGTATGTAATTGGAAATTCTGGAACCTTATGGCTTACCTGGTCATTCACTGACCGTACGTTCCCTTGCTGAGTCAGGCATATCGGTGCCCTCCTCCCCTGTTTTGCCATCGCCGCGGGGCATTCTGCCGCCGCCGGGCATCCCGCCTTTGCCCTCGGACATTTGGCCATCTCCGGCTGCATCTTTGCCTTCCGGCCCTCGGCCGTCCTCCGGCATCCTGCCTCCAAAGTCACCCCCATTACCTCCGCCAGGGCCTTTGCCCATTCCTCTGCCGTTCATCTGCTCTCCCAACCGGGTCATGACCTGGTCCAGGGTAATGTCCTGTTCCTCCCCTGCCGTGGACAGCTGATAGGTCTTTCCCTGTTCCAGACCCGGCAGGCTTAAGAGAATACATCCAAAATCCTTCTTTGGCTCAAATGTGAGAAGCTCCCTGCCGTCCTCATCGGACAGGACCACCTGGGAACCGGCTGCCTGGTTTTCACTGTAAAACACCAGGATGGAATTCTGGGCGGATTCTTCTGAAAATCCCTGCATCATGCCGGAACTTCCCGCCGCTACGAATATACCGCCGTTTATGACTGCCGTCCCGTTATAATCCAACGCCCCGTCCCCGTTGCTTACAGGGCCGTTAATATAGGTTTCCCCGCCTTCCACGTACAAGTTTCCATTGGAATCGATCCCGTCCGCCATGGCATCCACCACAATGGTCCCTCCTGTGATCCGCACATATGCTTCCGGGTTATTCTGCATTTTTTCCCTCTCACTGTCCTGGCCGGACCCGCCGCTTCCTCCCGCGGCATTGATCCCGTCATCCGTGGACTTGATCCTGATGTTTCCGCCGGTTATATCCACCTTCAGCCCCTCCAGGCCTTCGTAGCTCTCCTGTATATCGATGGTGCCGCCTGAAACTGTCAGCCATGTCTCCCCGTGGACCGCGTCATCCCCGGCCTGAATGACAATGTCTCCCCCTTCTATGATCACGTATCCCTTTTCAGGATCCTTATCATTGTTGGATTTAATGCCGTCCTCCCCGGTCTTGATCTGAATCCTGCCGTCCCTGATTGTCACGGAGTCTTTGCCCTTCAGCCCGTCTTTTACAGCCGTTATGTTGAGGGTGCCGGATATGACCTTAAGATCGTCCTTGCTCCGCACCCCATTGCTGTAGTTTCCGTTGACTGTAAGGCTTCCCGTTCCGTTGATGGTCAGGTCGTCCTTGCTGAACACGGCGGCGTCAGGCTCATCCTCATCTGTGGATCCAAATATATATTCCGCACCGTCCGTCACTGAATTATCAGTTCCCTCCGCCAGGATCAGGATAATTTTTTTGCTCTGTTTTCCATACACGGGGGATGTGTTTGCATTAGAAATGTGGAATCCGTCCATCACAAGCCTGACCAGATCGTCCTTGCCCGCATCCACCAGAAGCTGCCCGTCAAAATTCCCCCGCAGCACATAGGTTCCGGCAGCCGTTATGCGGATGGTTCCGTTTTCCGCCACCCCATTGTCCCCCTGGATCGTCACCTCTGATCCACTGCAGTCTATGACAGTGGAGGATGCCTCATCCCAGCCCGCATCCAGATCACTGTCGTCATATTCAGCTGATTTTCCGTGTGTGCCAGCAGCATCCGCTCCATCCGTCCCATTCAGATCCCCTTCCGCCTGGCCAGTGCCGCTTTCAGGCTGTTTGGAACCATCCTGGCCGGAATCCCAGCCGGAACCTTGCCCGGAGGTTTCCTGGGTTTTACCGCCCCCGGCGCCCTCCCCTGTTCCTTTGCTGCATCCGGCCAGCTGCAGGGCCAGTATGAGTGCCGCCAGCGCCGCCGCCCATCTCACCTTTCTTCTGCCGTTCTGCCTTTTGATCTTTATCATTTCAAACCACCTTTCTTTCCTTTTTCCGTCTTTTCGTAACTGTTCAGGACATCCGATGCCTTACTAAAACCTCCGGCTACAGGTTCTCATTTCCTGAATCCAGCCTGCCGCATACCACGGTCAGGTTCCCATTGCGGCACCGGATCTCATCCAGCAAAGCCTTTTCCACTTCCTGAGATTTAAGTTCCACATGATAACACAGCTCATACAAGCTTCCCATGTTCACGGTTCTCACCCGGATCATATCTGCCTTTTTGGCATATTTCTGGAAAATGTCGTCAAAGATTCCGGTGTAATCCAGATTTTCCGGTATGGTCACCTTCAGTTCTTTGCGAAGAAGCTGCCCACTCATATCGGGAACCATCAAAAGCAGGATGGTGACAACTCCCACCACGGCTACCATAAACACGCCGATCCCTATGAACCCCATCCCTGTGGCCAATCCCACTGCCATGGCCAGGAACACACTGCTGATCTCCCTGGCATTGCCCGGCAGGGAGCGGAACCGCACCAGGCTGAATGCACCCATCACAGCCACGCCGGTCCCCAGGTTTCCATTTACGATCATGATCACCATCTGCACAATGACGGGAAGCACGGCCAGGGTCATAAGGAAGCTCCGGCTGCTCTGGTTCCTGTACATGTGAACGGCTGCCAGTATCAATCCCAGGGCCAGGGAAACAGTTGTACACACTGCCATATGTACCATTGTAATATTAGATGTTGTTTCATTTAAAATACTCTCAAGCACAGATAAGCCCTCCTTGTTCATATTGGGTCCGGCCGCTGTATCCCCCATTTTCCTCCTCAATGGCCGCCATCAGCATGGGATGGATGTATTTTCCATAAAATGTTCCATACTTGGAGTAGGAAACCGGAAAGATCCCAAAATCCGCCAGTATCCTGCTAAACCACACCGGCATGGCATCCGTTATCTTGATCTCCATCAGGACCATGTCCTGGGGCAAAAGGCATTTTCCATATGGTTCCACCCGCAGATCCAGTTCTCCCAGCCGTCCCAGGATATTTTGATCAAAGGTCACCCGCAGCTCCCGGTCCATCTGACAGGTATAAGCCGTCCTCTCATAGGAGATATAAGCCATGGGCCTTAACCCATACCGCTTGACCGTATAATCCACTTCCTTAAGGATCTGTCCCTCTTCCTTTGGTTCAATCCCATAATAGAGATATTTCCTGGCTGTCTCCAGGCTCATCTCCACTCTCCGCTTATACACCACGGACTCAAACTTTTTTTTGATTTCCACAAATACAGTGGAGCTGTCATCTATTGATCCGCCGTAACAGCGCAGCCTTACCTTTTCCTTGTACACGGGCTTTTCTATGGAGGTGCGTATCAGCTCATAATCCAGCGTATCCAGATAAATATTGCGGATGGTATGGCGGCCATACACATCCATGTCCATAACACCGTTTAGGACCAGCATCAGACGCTGGTATTGTTCGCCTGTCAGCAGATACTTTTTCTCATGCCGTTTGAATACGATCTGTGCCATTTTCCTTCCTCCTTTACTGTTTCGTCCCCTTTAGATTAACGTGAAAATGTGTCAGGCTTTTGTAATATTTGTGTTGACAATGTGAAAAAAGGCACTGTCCCTGCTTTTATTCAGGAACAATGCCTTATGGGAAATACCTGCTTGCATCAGGTATTTTTCATGATCACACTCTCTACAATATCAGCCACGTGCTCGCAGGCATCGCAGCATTTTTCCAAATACACATAGATCTCTCTCCACGCAATGATCTCAATGGGATCCTTCACCTCTGTGTGGAGTTTCCGCATGGAATCAATGAACATGCGGTCCCCTTCCTCCTCCAGTGCATTGATCTCAATGATCAGCCCATGGAGTGTTTTGGATTTCTTAAAGTCCGCAAATTCTTCCATCACTTCCTTCAGGGCATTGCAGCAGCGGATAATGACCTTTGTAAATTCCACTGCTTCCGGCTTAATAGTATGTACATTGTTGATGTAGATACGGATCAGAACGTCCTCGATCTTGTCCGTCACCTCGTCAATGCTCTGGCTCAAAAGGATGATATCCTCACGCTCAATAGGAGTAATGAACGCCTTTACCAGAACCCCCATCATCTCATGTTTTTTCTTGTCCGCGTCATGCTCGATCTTATGCAGCTCATCCAGCTTGTCCTGCAAAAGGCCTGTGTCGAAGTTCATCAGGTTATCCTCCAGCATCTTTGCCGCCTCGCAGCCGCACTGGACACATTCTATAAAATTCTGAAAATAGTAGCTATCGCTTTTCTTAGACATCTCATCTTCTCCTTATCCTAACCGTGGAACAGCATCATAAACAGCTTTGCTATGAAGAATCCTATGATACCGCAGCCCGGAAACGTCATGATCCAGGTCATTACCATATCCTTGACAACACTGAAATTAATGGCTGAAAGACGCTTCACCGCACCCACTCCCATGATCGCAGTGGTTTTTGTGTGGGTGGTGCTCACCGGGATTCCAAACATCGAAAAGCCCAGCAGACAGGCCGCTCCTGCCATATCCGCCGAAAAGCCCTGGTATTTCTCCAGGCGGACCATATCCATTCCCACTGACTTGATGATCTTTTTTCCGCCAATGGACGTTCCAAGAGCCATGGCCGCAGACCCCAGAAGAAGCATCCACAGCGGGAACTCTACCCCTGCCGTGCTGCTGCTTCCGTTCACCATACAGATTCCAAGAAGCATGACACCCATAAACTTCTGTCCGTCCTGTGCGCCGTGCATAAAGGCCATGGCCGCCGCACCGGCGATCTGTGCGTACCGGAAAAACCCTGTGGTCCTGCGCCTGTCCATATTCCGGCAGGTCCAGGAGACCAGCTTACAGGAAAGATATCCGCTTGAAAATCCCAATACCACGGAAAAGACCAGACCATAGACCACCTTCATCCACTCAGAAGCATTGATGGCGGAGAACCCGCCGCGGATCGCCACAGCCGCTCCTGTAAGGCCTGCGATCAATGCATGGCTCTCACTGGTGGGACAGCCGATGGATACTGCGAAGGATGACCACACCACAATGGAAAACAGAGCCGCACACAGCGCAATCAAGGCAATGGAAGTATCATCACCAAAATTAACCATGTTGGTGATGGTGGACGCAACCGTGGCATTGATCATGGTCATGACAACAATTCCGGCGCAGTTACAGACAGCAGCCATGACAATGGCGACATTTACATCCAGGGACCTGGTGGACACACAGGTCGCAATGGCATTGGGTGCATCCGTGATACCATTTACACAGATAACCCCCAAGGTCAGAAGGACTGTGATCAGCAAGGCCGGATTCGTCACTAACTGTTGCAGGAAAAAGGAAAACGACATATCCATAATTCTTTTTTACCTACTCTCTCATTCTTTTACTTTATCTTTACGTAAATTTTACATACTCACGATTTTTATTCTAGCACGGTTTTATATCGGAGTAAAGTTTTTATTTCATTAATATAAGGGGGAAATGTTCAAATTTTGATAATAGGAAAGCCGGCATTATCCAACATCGGATAATACCGGCATTTGCATTGATTTCCTTATACATAAGTGGTCAATACGATATGTCTATCCTTTTGACTTGTTGATCATAAATGACTGCAATGACTTCTCTATATTGAGACGTTCATAAAAGCCTTCCGCTTCCGGCTGAGCGCCAAAAAACAGGGATGTTGGGGAAATGTCCGCTGCACGGTCCATCAGTTCTCTGCCTATCCCCTGTTTTCGGTATTCTTTCAGGACAAGTACTTCCGATATGGTGCCGAACAGATAGCCGTCACTTAATATACGGATACAGCCCACCAGCTTATCATGATCCCATGCAGTAATATTGATCGTTTTGTCAATGGCCTTTTGCATCCTCTCATTATCATAGGAACCGGGCCACACTTGATTGGACCTCTTATCTGTTTTCTTCAATCCCCACATCCATACTTCCTGAACGGAATCCCTCCATATCCAGGGTCACATAGGTAAATCCCAGCATTTTCAGCCTGCGGACCACTTCCTCCCTCATCTCCAGCAGGCTGGGAAATGCGCTCTGGTCCACCTCCAGCCTGGCGATCTGGCCATGAAGGCGCAGCCGTACATTGCCCCCTAAAACACTCTTAAGGTACTCCTCCCCATGGGCGATCCGCTCCAGCACCTCATAGTCAATTTTTGTATTATACGGCAGCCTGGTAGCCATGCAGGGGGTGGAGGGCCTTGATGCCACAGAGATATTGTACTCGGCGGCCATCTCTTTAACCATCTCCTTTGTAATATGCAGCTCCGCCAGAGGGCTTATGATCCCCAGTTCCCTCAGTGCATGGATTCCCGGACGGTACACGTGCATGTCATCCTCGTTGGTGCCGTCCAGGATCCAGCGGACCCCCTTTTCCTGTGCCAGATCCTTCAGCGTCATAAACAGATGGCGCTTGCACAGATAACAGCGGTTTACGGGGTTGAAGCGTATTTCCTCCTGCTCCAGTTCATCCACCTTTATGACCTGGTGGATTCCCCCCAGCTCACCGGCCACCCGCCTGGCGATCTCCAGGTCACAGGATGGGTGGAGCCTGCTGTCAAATGTCACTGCGTACACCCGTTTCCCTGTTTCGGCAGCCGCGTCAGCCGCCAGTTTAAGGAGCAGGCTTGAATCCACTCCCCCGGAAAACGCAAGGCAGATATCCTCTGATGCCAGTTCCCTCATCCTGTAATGGAGCATTTCCCTTTCATTCATATTTACAATCCTTTCCCCTGTGCTTCCATCTGCACTTCCCGGTATACGGTCATAAAGTCCCGCCCTGTTTCACGGCAGATACGGCGCACACTCTCATACTCCGGATAATAAAATCTCTTATCCTTATAGGCGCATACCTTTACCTCCGCCTGGCCGCAGTCCATGTCCACACTCATCTTTTCCCTGGAAAGCACGGTCCTTGTCACCGGGTACTGTCTGATCCCAATGGTCGTGGTATGGATCAGTATGATATCCTCCAGCTTTTCCCGGTCCTCTTTCCTGCACAGCACGGACAGAGTGTACGCAGGCCTGTTCTTTTTCATAAAGATCGGTGTATACCACACATCCGCAGCCCCTGCCTCTAAAAGCAGTTCCATTGTAAAGCCCAGGATCTCTCCTGTACAGTCATCCAGATTGGTCTCCACCATCCACATGGAACAGCCATTCCGGGAGGTTTCCCCTGCCGTGTCTCTGTCATAGCCCAGGTCTTTGTCATAGCCCGGGCCTTTCCCATGATCCGTCTCCTTGTCTGCTTGCGATGTCTCCATCAACATGGCGCGGAGCACATTGGCCTGTTTAAATACCCGGTTTCCTGCTCCCATTCCGATTTTAAGGATCCGGCAGGAATCCGGCAGATGATCCATGGTGCGCAGCGCAGCCGCGATCGCTGCCCCGGTAGGGGTGACCATCTCCCCGTCATTGTCCGTAAGCCTGAGATCCAGCCCATAAGCTGATGCAATATTGGCCGTGGCCGGAACGGGAACAGGGAGGATCCCATGCTGGCAATGTACATGGCCATGTCCCTCAGACAAGGGTGACACCACCACGTCCTCCACTCCCAGGTTGTCCACACACACCGCCACACTGATGATATCCACAATGGAATCAATGGCTCCCACTTCGTGGAAATGCACCTGTTCCAGCGGCAGACCATGGGCCCTGGACTCTGCCTCGGCCACGATCCTGAACATCCGGCGTGCTAAATCCTTCACATGGTCATTGGATTCCAGCCTGTCGATGATCTGGTATATGTCAAAAAGATTTCTGTGCACATGGCCATGGTCATCTCCGTGGGAATGAGAATGCTCATGGGGGTGTTCGTGGCTGTGGGAATGTTCATGGCTATGGGAATGTTCATGCTCGTGGATCTCCTCATGGGGATGGACATGCTCATGGATCTCCCACTGGTCATGAGTATGGGACTGCGCCTCTGCATGATGGTGGCTGTGCTCATGGTCCTCCCCATGATCATGACTGTGCTCATGCCCTTCCTCATGATCATGGCTGTGCTCATGCCCTTCCCCATGACCATGGCTGTGCCCATGCCCTTCCCCATGCTCATGACTGTGCCCATGCCCTTCCCCATGCTCATGACTGTGCCCATGCCCTTCCCCATGTTCATGACTATGCCCATGTCCGTCCTCTTCCAAATGCACATCAAAATCATAGGAATCCAGCCCGCACACGTTCTTCCGCCCAAAATGCAGATGATATCCGCCCACTCCCAGGCTTCCAAGAGCGTGTTCCAACACATGCCTGTCCGCGCCCAGATCCAAAAGCGCCCCAACCGTCATATCTCCGCTGATCCCTGAATTACATTCCAAATACAATATCTTTCCCATTTTATCTTACCGCCAATCTGTTTATTTGTGTGGCCAGGTAACCGGCCCCGTATCCATTGTCAATATTTACAACTGAAATTCCATTAGCGCAGGAATTCAGCATGGTCAAAAGAGCTGACAAACCATGAAAACTGACCCCATAGCCCACGGATGTGGGGACCGCGATCACCGGACAGTCTGCAAGACCTGCGATCACAGTGCCCAATGCGCCTTCCATTCCCGCCACTGCAATAATGCAGTTGGCTTTCATGATCCGGTCCCGCTGGGAAAGCAGTCTGTGGATGCCCGCCACTCCCACATCAAAGATCCGGTCCACCGCGCATCCGAAATACTCCGCTGTCTGCGCAGCTTCCTCCGCCACGGGTATATCCGCCGTGCCGCCTGTGCATACTGCGATCAGCCCTTTTCTTTCCTTGCCCGGGCGTTCCACCTTGAGGATCCTGGAGATGGGGTCATAGACCACCTCCGGCACAGCGGACTGGACCAGCTTAAACTGTTCCCCGGTTGCCCTTGTTCCCAGCACCTCCCCGTCCCGCTCATAAAACCGCCTGTAGATCTCCAGCAGATATGCGTCCGGTTTTCCCTGGCAGAACACAGTCTCTCCAAATCCCGATCTGAGTTTTCTGTGATGGTCCAGCTTTGCATATCCCAGATCCTCATAGGGGAGATCCTTTAAAACCTTTTGTGCATCCTCTATGTCAACTGCCCCTGTTTTCACCTTTTCCAGCAGTTCTCTTACGTCCATCTTCAAATTTCCTCCTTTAAATCCACAATCCTGGTGCACACCCGCTCCAGCAGTTCCCCGGAGTGGCTCACCACCACCAGCCCGATCCTGCGGCGGCCAACCTCCTCCAAAAGGAAATTCCATATCTGGCTCTGTGTGATCAGGTCCAGCATGGTGCTGATCTCATCCGCCAGCAGAAACCGCGTCCTTTTTCCCAATGCCCTGGCAATGCAAAACCTCTGCAGCTCCCCTCCGGAAAGCTCACCCGGGAACCGGTTCATCCAGTCCGGTTCAATTCCCAGACCATTCAGGATCCGTTCCTCCACCCCGTCCCCTTCCTTTATGACCTCCGCCATCCTGAGCCGCGGATTCACGGACATCTCCGGATGCTGCCACACCATCTGAACCGGGCAGTAGGGTCCATAGCCGGAAAGAGGCTTTCCATCCAGCAGAACACGCCCATGGTCCGGATCTTCATATCCGGCAAGTATTTTACAAAAGGTGGTCTTTCCAAATCCGCTGGGCGCCGTAATCCCTACCCGCTCATCCTGCTCCAGGCTCATGCTCACATTGTTCAGTATCTTCCTGTTTCCATTATCATATTGAAAGGAAATGTTCTCCGCCGCCAGTCTCATGGTACCGCCTTCCTACATTTTACCATACCGCCCCTATAAGAGCGATACTCTATTTCTTCCAAACAGCCGGGATCCATATGGGGACATCTGGGTCCGTACGGGCAGCCGGGTGGAAGATCCTTCACATAGGGCTGTGCGCCGGGCTCAGCCTCAAATCCATGTGCCGGCATCGCCCTGAACAAAGCCCTGGTATAAGGATGGCGCAGCCCTTCCTCCCTCTCAAAGTCAGACACGGCCGCTTCCTCCACATTGGTGCCCGCATAGAACACCACGATCCGGTCAGCCACCTCCAGCGCCAGTTCCAGGTCATGGGTGATCAGAAGCACCCCTGCCCCCTCATCCGCGATCTCCCGAAAATGTGACAACACCCGCTTGGCCGCGCTGATATGCAGACCCGGTGTGGGTTCATCCGCGATCACCAGCTTTGGTTTTTCCATCACGGCAGTGGATATCAGAATCCGCCTTGTCATTCCGCCGGAAAGCTGGAACGGATAAAGCTCTTCCGTCTCCTCCCCCAGCCCATACCTGCCGGTGACTTCCCTGCTGCGGGCTCTGGACGCCTCATCCTTATGCCCCTTTCTCACCTGGTCTCCCACCTTCATAAGGGGATCCAGATAGGAAACACTTTGGGGCACCAGGACCATCCGGTTCCCCCTCAGTTCCTTTACCCGCTTTTGTGTCAGTTCTTCCCCCTCAAAGGAAATTGTCCCCGACCATGAAGCATTGGCCGGAAGCAGCCCCATAACCGCGTGGGCCAGCAGGCTTTTTCCTGAACCGCTGGAACCCACCACGGCCACGATCTCATGTTCTTTTATATTGACGCTTAAATCCCTGATGACAGGAAGCTGCGTCTTCCTCCATCCCCTCTCATACTGGGAAAATGAGATCATCAGGTGTTCCACTGATAATATTGTCTCCATACCCCTAATCTCCTTCCATTCCCGGCCGTGTGCCGCACATCTAAAGCTCATGGCGCCAAGTCCATGCCCCTGTTCTACAGATGGGCCTTATTGGGATTGGTCAGCGTCACCAGGGTGTCGCCGATAAAATGGAACAGCACCACCACAAACACCAGCAGCAGTCCCGGGAACAGGGCCAGCCACCATTTCCCCATGGTCAGATACTTCATGCTCTCAGACAGGATCACACCGATAGCCGGCTGTTCCGGGGGAAGTCCGAACCCAAGGAAGGTAATGCTTGCCTCGTGGAGGATGGCGTGGGGAAACAAAAGGACCACGCCCACCAGCACCTGCGGCAGCAGATGGGGCATCATGTGTTTCCACGCGATCCGCACTTTTCCCATTCCAAGTTTGCCCGCTATCTTAATGTACTGGCTTTCCTTCAGCTGCATGACCTCCGCTCTCAAAAGCCTTGCCAGGGATGTCCAGTGTGTCAGGGAAATCCCTATCATCACACCCCAGAATCCTTTACCGGCCGCAAAGGAAATAAGAATGAGCAAAAGGATATGGGGGATCCCCATGACCAGGTCAATGATCCCTGCCACAATTCCATCCGCCGCCTTTCCCAGGCAGGCTGCCGCTGTTCCCATAAAGCAGGCGATCACCGCACTCACCGCCGCGGTCAGAATGCCGATCCTTATGCTCAGCGACAAGCCCGTGATGGTCCTCACAAACATATCGCGCCCCATCCAGTCTGTCCCAAAGGGATATTGAAGACAGGGAGCCAGATTCTTTCTGGAAAAATCCGTCACCATGGCTTCATCCGCCAGAACCCTTCCTCCCACTGTAATGGCTGCCAGCATCAGGGCTGCCATGATCAGAAACAGGAACAGGGTCTTACGCCGGTTCCACTCTGAAAACCATCCCATCACCCAGCCCTCCTTTTTCTGATCCTCGGGTCCACAACCTGGTAAAGTACATTTGCAGTGAGATTGCCCCCGAACACAATGGCGGCGCTGATCATGGTGATACCCAGCAGCAGCGGCACGTCCCCTCCCAGTCCGGCCGTAACAGCAGCACGTCCCAGTCCGGGATAGGAAAACACCTGTTCCACCAGCACTGAACCGCCGAAAATTTCACTGACCGAGGCAAACTGAAGGGTCATGGCCGGAAGCAGGATATTGCGTATTCCATGCCGTTTCACGATCTCCCACTCCGACTCCCCTCTTGCCCTTGCAAACAGCACATAATCGCTCTCCATCACCTCTGCCATCTTCTCCCTTGTATGAAGGGCGATATTGGAAATGCCGGTAATGGAAAGTGCAGCCACCGGAAGGATGCCGTGGACCAGCCGGTCCCCCAGGGTGACCGCGGACGCCTCCATTCCAATGGGAACGCTGAGCCCAATGGGAAGGATCTTCAGCCACACCGCAAACACCATCAACAATACCAAGGCCAGCCAGAAAGCCGGCGTGCTGGCAGTGACCAGGGCGTACCCGGAGATCAGCTTATCTGTCAGCCTTCCCTTCCTGGCCCCTGCAGCCACCCCCAGCACAAATCCCACCACGCCGGATATCACCCAGGCCGATGCCATCAGCCACAGGGAATTGGCCAGCTTTTCCCCAATCACCTTGGAGACAGGCCGGCGGTACAGCAGGGACATCCCCATATCCCCTTGCAGGAAATCTCCTGCCCAGGACACATACCGTTTCACAGGCGGCGTGTTTACGCCCCAGTACTCCTCAAGCTGTGCGATCTGCTCCTGGCTCATGCTTCCCAGCGCCGCCTGCCCCACATTGGTCTTTAACGGATCCAGAGGCGACACGGTCACCAGGAAAAATGCCGCAATGCTGACCAGCACAAGAAGCACGCCCAGCCGTATGATACTCCTTCCAACCTGTCTCAAACTCATATTATCGTCCTTTCATCCAAACCACAAATCCTATTCCCAGCTCCACTGGTCCACATTATTCACAATCGTCCAGCCATGGCCGTGGGGATGAAGCTTCTGGTCAGCCACCTTAAGGTTCTCCCTGGACCAGTACAGATGGTCAATGTTCACCAGCCAGATCCACGGAATATCCCCGTCCTGGGTTATCCCTGTATTTCCATCCCACTGCGCCTTTTTCCACAGCTCATAGGACTGCTCCAGATCACTGGATGCCAGAGCCTCATCCATATAGCGGTCCACGTTCTCATTGGCATAAGGGGAATACTCCGCCACACCGGAGTCCTTTATGGTGTGGTAAATATTGTAAAGTTCCATGGGCGTATGGGCGCCCCAGCCCCACATCAGCGGCTCGGCCTGGGCCCTGTCATAAGCAGTATCCCATCCCACGCCCTCTGTCTTTACCTCGATACCCACCTTTTTTAACTGGTTGGCCGTATCCGCCGCCAATGCCTGACGCACAGAATCACTGGCAGGATACATAAGGGTCATGGATGCCCTGACGCCATCCTTTTCCCGGATCCCATCGCTGCCCGCTTTCCAGCCTGCCTCCTCCAGGATCTGCTCCGCCTTCACCGCATTATAGGAAACCTTTGCAGCGTCATTATACCAGGGCATCTTGTCACACACACTGTAGGCCGGGCTTCCGAATCCGTTGAGCACATTGTGGATCATCTCATCCCTGTCAATGGCTAGATTGATGGCGCGCCTGACCTGCACATCGCTGGTAAAATCATTTCCCAGGGGGATACCGTCCTCATTCTTCCCTCCTGCCGAAACAGACGGCAGGTTAAATCCCCTGTTATCCACTGTCTCAAAGGATAAAAGTTCATATCCCGGCAGGGCCTGGTCAGAGTAGGAAGCCGCTGTATACGCCAGATCCGCCTGTCCGGACATGACCGCCGCATAAGCTGCGTCTTCCTCCATGAACAGGATCGTTACCTTTTTCATTTTCGGCTCTTCCCCGTAATAACCAGGGTTTGCCTCCAGGATCACCTGCTGTCCCTTATCCCACTGCTTCAGCATATAACGGCCTGAACCCACCGGGTGTTCCCCGTATCCTGCTCCGTAAGCATGTTCGGGCACGATCCCCACAATTGCCATGGTATAGGGCCAGATGGAATACGGTCTGTTCATCCTGAATTCCACCGTGGTATCATCCAGGGCAGCAGCCTCCTTCAGCATGGTAAAATCATTGACTGAGCTGGTGTCCCTCAGTGTATTATACGTAAATGCCACATCCTCTGCCGTCAGCTTTTCCCCGTCTGTAAATGACACATCATCCCGTATGGTCACGGTCCAGGTAAGTCCGTCATCGCTGGCCTCCATTCCTGTTGCCAGGTCATACCCTATTTTCAGATCCGTTGTGGTCACGGTCAACGTGCTCTGGATCAAAGGCTCATGTACATGCTCTCCCGCTCCCCATCCGTAAGCCGGGTCAAATCCCGCCTCTGGTTCCGATGTGGGCCCCATGACAACTATGACATCGTTCCTGTCCGTTCCTGCCTGTGATGTCCCCGGCTGTGATGTTCCCGGCTGTGGTGCTTCTGACTGTGCCCCTTCTGACCGTGACACTTCTGACTGTGGTGCTTCTGACTGCTGTCCATTTTCCGGCTGTCCGGTTTTACTTGCACTGTTCCCCCCACATCCGGCAGCCATCAAGGTCACTGCCAGGATCGCCGCCACGGTATAGCTTATTTGTTTCTTCATTCCCGTCCTCCTCTAAATCATGAAATGCCATCCCTGATTCCTCAGGTCCAACTGTTTTATTTTTTCTCTGCCGCCCTTTCAAGACGCACAAAAATACCAGGAAACTAGACTTATCCCTTAAGGATAAACATACCTTCCTGGTATTTTCCTGATATCATATCTGATCTGCTGCTGATCTGCTGCTCTTGATCCAAATCCACTTATGGATCATAAAAAACTTCAACTCTTTAAAGATGTTGACTTCTGTCAACCGTTAATGAAAATTATACGAAAATCTTTGTGGCACGTCAATCATTTTCTATTAAAATCCATCCATATTCTATGTTGTGACAGTCACATCATCCCACTGCGTGATCCCGTCCTCCTGCGCCGTGCTCTCCGCTTTCCCACGGTTCCCTTTTCAGATGCCGGCCTGTTCCGGCTTTTGTACTCCCTGATCACTGCTTCGATCCGTGTATAATCCCGTTCAAACAGTTCCTCGCTCACCAAAAGGGACCGCTGCTCCTCCGGAACCTTTTGGATCATTTTCTCGATCACAAAGGCCTTACTCTTTTCCTTATATCTGGGCATTTGGGTCAACTCCTGAATGTGCACCAGCTCCGGGCGCCACAAAAGGCTGAGCTTGCGTTTCCAGTTCATCTGAGGATTTTTCCCTGCCTCCCGCCGAATATAAAAATCAATCCCCTCCTGTGTCTGCTCCACTGTAATGATACCCCACCATTCAGGGACATGTTCCTGTACATGGGCCCCATGGGTGGAACCTGCCACCACGATGTTTTGGTCAAAATACCGGTCATAATCCCTGACCTGGCGTTCCAGGCGCACATAGGTGTCCGCATCACTTTTTATTTCAATCCCTGTCAAACGCCCCGGAAGGACCATCACAATATCCGCCCTTGATCTTCCCACCTGTTTTTCTTCTATGATCCTCATTTTGCCATAGGTTTCCTCCAGAAACTCAAAAAGAGGTTCCCTAATATCCTTGTCATACAGCATACTTTAATCGTTTAAACTCCTCTGCCTCCGTCAGTCCGCGGGCTCCCTGCCCCTCTGACATATTCTGTAATAATTCTACTATAAACGCACAAAAAAGGACAGCCATTTCTGACCGTCCCCGTTACCTTTACATCTCCATGATCCATATCCCTGCACGTTTCATATCTCTGCACATTTCATATCTCTGCACATTCCATATCCCTGCACATTCCATATCCCTACGGTATCAGCCTGCTGGTTCCCAGCCGGTCGGCTCCCAGGGCAATAAAATCCTCCGCGTCCTGTAAAGATGCGATCCCGCCCGCGGCCTTGACCTTGACCCGGGGACCGGAGTGTTTTCTCAATAGCGCCACATCCTCCCGGGTTGCTCCGCCTGTGGAAAAGCCTGTGGAGGTTTTAATATAATCCGCGCCGGACTGCGTTACCACACGGCACATTTCCTTCTTTTCATCTTCCGTTAACAGGCAGGTCTCAATGATCACCTTCAGGCATTTTCCGGCGCAGGCAGCTTTTATCTGTCTGATCTCCTCCAATACCTGTTCGTAAAGCCCTTCCTTTACCATCCCGATATTAATGACCATATCGATCTCATCCGCGCCGTTCCTGACCGCGTCCTCTGTCTCAAACACTTTAGCGGCCGTGGTCATATTGCCATTGGGGAATCCGATGACCGTGCAGATGGCCAGATTTTCCCCTGTATACTCCTTGGCGCGCTTCACATAGCAGGGCGGGATGCATACGGAAGCAGTTGCATGTTCCATTCCCTCCCTGCAAAGCGTCTCGATCTGTTCCCATGTGGCGGTCTGCTTTAACAGCGTATGGTCCACCCTGCCCAAAATATCCTTCTTTTCCATGTTATCAGCTCCTGTCTTCCTTGATCAGCCTGCGGATGGCTTCCACCGCCACCTTGATCGCAGCCTCGGTGTCATGTACAATGGGATTATCCAGCCCCGCATTCTGTCGTTCCTGGTTACCCACCACCAGGAAATCAGAGCCGCAGCGCACGCGCAGATGGCTTGCTGCAATAAATAAAGCCGCGGATTCCATCTCAGACGCCTTGCATCCCATGCGCTTCCATGCCTCCCACTTATTGAGGAGCTCATAGCTTACCGGCATCCTTTCCGGTTCATGCTGTCCGTAAAATGCATCCTTGCACTCCACAACCCCTGCATGATAGGTATATCCCAATGCCTTTGCCGCTGAAACCAGCGCGTTGGTCACATCCAGGTCCGCCACCGCGGGATATTCGATGGGGGCGTATTCCTTGCTGGTTCCCTCCATACGGATGGCTCCCGTGGCAACTACGATGTCCCCGCCTTTTATATTCATCTCCATCCCGCCGCAGGTTCCCACCCGGATAAATGTGTCCGCGCCGCACAGCACCAGCTCCTCCAGGGCAATGGACGCGGAGGGGCCGCCGATACCGGTTGAGGTGACACTGACCTTCTCCCCGTCCAGACAGCCTGTATACGTGATATATTCCCTGCTGTCCGCTACCAACCGGGCGTTGTCAAAATGCTTTGCGATTTTCTCACAGCGCTTCGGGTCCCCCGGCATGATCACATAGCGGCCCACATCGCCTTTTCTAATCTGTAAATGATATTGTAATCCTTCTTCTCCAGAATAATTCTGCATGCTGCTTCTCTCCTCACAAGGGCGTGTCTTAACATTGGTTTTGCCAGCTGCACGTCCGATCCTCTTATTCTTTTCCACGTCTTTTGATCGTGGGCTTTCCTATGATGTTTTAGGCAGAGCGGCCGTCATTTGCGGGAATCCGCAGGCACTGCCTCCTTCAGGTTATCCGGCCCAAAACCCAATGGCAGCAGTTCTTCCAGAAGGAACGTCCTCACCTTGCCACCGCCGTTTTCCAGAATGATCCTGAAGGTTTTTGGATCGCAGAATTCCATCATTACCTGACGGCAGACTCCACAAGGGGCACACATCTCCCCTGTCCGGCCTTCCCCGGGACCACCCACGATCGCAATGGCTTCAAATTCCCGTTCTCCCTCTGATACTGCTTTAAAAAACGCGGTGCGTTCCGCACAGTTGGTGGGACCATAGGAGGCATTCTCAATATTGCATCCGAGATAAACCGTTCCTGATCTTGTAAGAAGCGCTGCCCCTACCCTGAAACCTGAGTATGGGGTATATGCCTGTTCCCTGCCTTTGCAGGCCAACTCTATCAGCTCTGTTTCATTCATCCTTTATTCCTCCCTACTGCTCGATGATCTTGGATATGAACCCCCGTATCATTTCATACTGTTCCATATCAATGGATATTTTATTTCCCTGGCGTGAGATCCATCCGTCATCCTCAAACTTTTTTACTGCCCGGTTCACTGTCTTTACACACAGACCGGAGGAATCCGAGAGTTCCTGCCTTGTACTGCTGATCTGAAGCACGCCGTTCTTCTCATATTTCTGGTACATGTCCATCAGCAGCAGCGCCAGACGGTCGGAACCCTGAAGAAACAGATAGGCCCGGCTGCTTCTCCCCTGTTCCAGGAGATATTCCCCAATGGCCTTTGCCTCCTGCTTCAGGGCGCGTATATCTGTCCTGAGCCACTCCGCGAATTTGTCCCTGGGGATCTTCACAAAGGTACAGGGGGTTACTGTCTGGAGAGTGGTCTTGTAGGTATCCAGATCCATCACCACCTCCATCCCGCCCATGGCATACAGGCCTTCAAACCGCATGAAGTCAAAGGCGATTCCGTATATACGGTAATCCACGGCCTTGATCACGCCCTTTCCGATAAAGAAAATGGCGTCCGCCGGTGCATTTTCCTTGACAAATATAACGTCCTTGTCCATCTCGACAATCCGGAAGGAGTCCATCAGCCAGGCCGGGGCGCTGCAAAAATAATCCTCAAACTGCTGTCTCCGTCCCTTATCCAATTCATTTAAAAAAGGCAATGCCCTGCACAAACTGCTCATGTCCATGCTGATAGTCCTCCTGATTCCCAATTGTACTTATATTACTTGATCAAATCAACCTTCACGATGTCGGTTGGAACAGCACTGGCCTGCGTTGCAACCGTGTCATTGGCAACCTGAATGGTTCCGTCCTTCAGCATCTCATACAGCTCATCATACTTTTCCTGGGTAAACACCTTAAACTTGGATGTCTCCATGGGGAGCATGATGCCGTTTTCCTTTGCATCCAGTGTCACTGACTTTCCGCCCTCAAAGTTTCCGTCATAATATCCTGCAACCGCATCATAAACAGAATCGCCCAGATTCTTCATGGCTGAGGTGATAACGGTAGCAGACTCGGAAGACTGATCCACGTCCACGCCGATCACCACTTTGCCTGCAGACTCCGCAGCCTTCATAACAGAGTTGCCCACACCGCCGCCGCAGGCGAAAATGCACTCGGTCCCTTCATTATACCACGCTGCCGCCTTGGCATTGTTCTCCGGTGACGCGTCAAAATTTCCAACGTATGTATACTTAACGGAAACACTTCCCGGCTCAAGCCCCATCTCCTTGGCAGCCGCGTCCGCGCCCTGGATGAAACCGTAGCCGTAACGGATCACTGCAGGAACAGCAATACCGCCCATGAAACCTAACTGAGTATACCCTTCCGTCACAGCCGCATAGCCTGCCAGGTATCCGGCCTGCTCCTCCGCATAGAAGATTGACAATACATTGCTTTCAATCTTAACATCATCGCCGGACTTAGGTTCCGCATCAATGATAATGAACTTAATATCAGGATACTTGGTCTGTGACTCATAGATGGGAACCTCGAACAGGAAGCCCGGTGTCACGATCACCTTTGCCCCGCCTTTTACAGCAAGGTTGATGGAGTTGATACAAGCCTCATCCGACTTCTCATTGGGCTTATAATACTTGCAGGTCAGGTTGTTGTCCTTGGCATATGCTTCAAGTCCCTCCCATGAACCCTGGTTAAATGACTTGTCGTCAATGGTACCCACGTCCGTGATCAGGGCCAGTTCATATCCCTCCTGGGAACTGCCTGCTTCTGCGCCGCTCTCAGCCGCTGTCCCGGCGCTGTTGGAATCCGTGTTGCCGGAAGCTCCCGGTTTCTGTACACACCCGGCAAGACTTGCCGCCATGGCTGCTGCCAATACCACACTTAATAAACGTTTCTTCATTTTTACTTCCTCCATTTTACTATTTATTTTAATTAATTAAAATCACTATCTGCTTCCCTTGTCATATGGGATCCCCTCTGCCCTGGGCGCCTGGGATGCCTTGGATAAAAATGCCAGAACGATCAGGGTTGCGATATAAGGGATCATCTTATATACCTCATTGGGTATGGGCAGGGATTTTAACACCGGTATGGCCGAATAAGCGCTGGCCAGCGTCTTCATGATGCCGAAGAAAAATGCCGCCATCAGTATTTTGTTGCTTCTCCACTGACCAAAGATCAATACCGCGATTGCCAGGAAACCGTAACCGGCCACGCTGGCATTAAAGTTGGTGGATGTTGGGATCACGAATACCAGGCCTCCGATCCCACCCAGCACACCGGATATGATGACCCCGGCGTAGCGGATCTTTACCACGTTCACACCCACGGAATCCGCCGCACCGGGATGCTCGCCGCACGCCCGAAGCCTCAGTCCGAACCGTGTGCGCTTGATCACAAATGCTGCCGCAATAAAGATCAGGATCCCCAGATAAGTGGTGATGTAACAGTTTTTAAAGAACATATCTCCCAGCACCGGAATATCCCCCAGCACCGGCACCTTATCAATATGAAACGTGTCATTAAACTGGATCTGCTGCACTCCCTGGATCATCCGCGCCGTGAAAATAGCAAAGGCAGGCGCGAACATGTTCAGGGCCGTACCGCTGATGGTCTGGTCCGCTTTCATGTTGATAGCTGCAAATGCATGGAGCAGTGAGAAAATTCCTCCGGCCACGCCCACGATCAGAATGGTCAAAAGCAGCAGTCCCTGTCCGCTCATCCTGTCCTGGAAGGTATTGATGAAAAAGATTCCCACAAAGGCTCCCATTACCATAATGCCCTCAAGGGCGATGTTGATCACGCCGCTGCGCTCCGAGTACATTGCACCAATGGCCACAATCAGAAGCGGGATTGCAAAATACATGGTCTGCTGTACAACAAAATACAATACGCTCATCGCGTGCCCTCCTTTCCGGTCTTAATCCCCGGCTCCTGCTTCTTTGCTCCATCTGCATCTTTAGTTCCGGCTGCCTTACCCGCCTCCGACTTTTTTGACTTGCGCATCTGGATCTTATAGATCAGTGTGCGGAACAAAAGAGACAGCGCGCCGCAGTAGATGATGGCCGCAATTATGATATCGATCACTTCCGGCACAAAATCAAAGAGCTGCATATTGTACCCGCCCACTGTGATGTGTCCGATAAACAGTCCCGCAAACAGGATCCCCACGGGATTGGAAAGCCCCAGAAGGGCAACTGATATTCCTGAAAAACCTTCCGGCGCGATCACATCCAGCACCTGCATATATTTTCCCGAATTAGCCAGGTATAAAAGGGCTCCGCCAATTCCTGAAAGTGCTCCTGCGATCACCATGGACAGTACAATGTTCCGCTTTTCGTTAATACCCGCATATTTGCTGGCGTCAGGATTCTTGCCGCAGGCTTTGAGTTCATATCCGAAGGTAGTCTTATTCAGTATGACATAGATCAGGATAACGAACAGGATCGCTATAAGGATCCCCACATTGATGTTGGTCCCGGGAAAGAGGCGGTCCAGACCGGCCTTGGGTAAATTAGCCCCTGCCGCCACTGGAAGCGTCTGGTTCTTAACCTGGTCATATACGGTCTTCTGGATCAGCATGTTAACAAGGTACATGCCGATATAGTTCATCATGATGGAGGCGATCACCTCATTTACATTAAAAAATGCTTTTAAAAATCCTGGTACAAACCCCCAAATGGCACCGGCCAGCAATGCTGCCATGAGCGCCACAAGGCAATGGACGCCTGCCGGAAGAAAGGTGAACTTAACTCCCACAAATACCGCTGCGAAAGCCCCTGCCGTAAACTGCCCCGAGGAACCGATATTAAATAGTCCTGTCTTAAATGCAAACCCCACGGAAAGTCCCGTCATAATGATCGGTGTTGCCAGGTAAAGCATTTGCCCGATCCCCTGGATCCCATCTGTAAATCCTCCCTGAAGCACCATCATGAACCCATAAAAAGCCTGTCCGGGATTGCTGGCAAAAAGGATGATCAAGCCGAATAGAAGCCCGCAGATGATCGCAAGAATGGAGGAACTGAAATTTACGATCCCCTCTCCATGAAACAGATTCCTACACTTATCTTTCATACTCCACACTCCTTTTTGCTCCAGCCATATACAGGCCCAGTTCCTCTGTGGTAATTTCCCCGGGATTCAGATCCCCCACAATCTCCCCTTCATACATCACCAGGATCCGGTCGCTGATGTTCATGACCTCATCCAGTTCCAGGGATATCAGCAAAACAGCTTTTCCTGCGTCCCTCTGGGCGATCAGCTGTTCATGGATATACTCAATGGCTCCCACATCCAGTCCCCGGACCGGCTGCACTGCTATGACGATCTCAGGATTGCGGTCCAGTTCCCTTGCAATAATCGCTTTCTGCTGGTTTCCGCCCGACATCCCCCTCACAATACTCTTTTCGCCCTGGCCGGAGCGGATGTCAAACTTTTGGATCAGGACTTTGGCATATTCCCTTATGGCGTCAAACCTAAGGAATCCATGTCTCTGAAACCGCCTTGTGTAATAGGACTGAAGCACGAGATTTTCCTCCAGTGTATCATCCAGTACCAAACCGTGCTTATGCCGGTCCTCAGGAATATGGGCCATGCCGTCCAGACATTTCTGCCGGATGGATTCCTTTGTGATATTCTTTCCATTGAGGATCACCTCCCCCTTTTCCACGGGCATCAGTCCTGTAATCCCATAGACCAGTTCCGACTGGCCGTTACCGTCAATACCGGCCACACAGAGGATCTCCCCTTTTCTTACCTGGAAGGAAACATCTCTGACAGAATCCTTTCCTGAATGTCTCGATTTTATGGTCAGGTTCTTCACCTCCAGGACGGCATTCCCAGGATCCATGTCCTGCTTTTCAATAATGAAATTCACTTTCCTGCCAACCATCATTTCAGACATTGCTTCCTTGGAAGTCTCCGCCACATCGATGGTCCCAATATATTTCCCTTTGCGCAGAACGCTGCACCGGTCCGCCACTTCCTTGATCTCATTTAGTTTATGGGTGATAAAAATAATGGACTTTCCTTCCTTTACCAGCTGTTTCATCACCTTCATCAGTTCGCTGATCTCCTGGGGTGTCAGCACGGCCGTGGGTTCATCGAAGATCAGGATCTCATTGTCGCAGTAAAGCATTTTCAGGATCTCAACTCTCTGCTGCATGCCCACTGTAATGTCTTCTATATAAGCATCAGGGTCAATTTTAAACTTATACCGTTCGCTCAGCTCCACCACCCGCTTCCTGGCTTCATCCATCTTGAGAATGCCCATGTTTGTGGTTTCCCTGCCCAGCACGATACTTTCCAGGACCGTAAAATTATGTACTAATTTAAAATGCTGGTGAACCATCCCAATCCCCAACGCATTGGCATCATTGGGATTGTCGATCTTTACCTTTTTCCCGTTCATGAGGATTTCTCCCTCCTCCGGCTGGTACAAACCAAAGAGGACACTCATAAGGGTGGATTTTCCCGCCCCATTCTCCCCAAGCAGCGCATGTATTTCCCCTTTTCTCACCTTCAGGGTAATATCATCATTGGCTTTAAAACTTCCGAACTGCTTGGTAATGTGGTTCATCTCAATTACATATTCCACATCCGTACCTTCCTTTCACTGCAAATTGATCCATCAAAGTAACCCTTTAAAGTAATCCTTTAAAATAATCCTTTAAAATAATTTCTCAAAATCCGTTCCTCAAAACAACGTTTTGTTCTGCAACAATATTAAAACATTTGTGAAATTTGCAAAAGGACTCCAGTCCTTTTTTGAGTATTAATTTGTTTTTCAGTTATATTATCCATAAATTACGTTTTACTTTTATGCAATATGCACATATTTTTAATGTGCTTTTTATCAATGATCATGGCGGCTAATAAACAGATCCATAATTTCTGTCCAGTTAGCAAAATAAAATAGCGTCCCCGGCTTTGGTTCCCCCCTTAAGGAAAACCGCTGCCGGAAAACGCTATCTTATATTTCTGCAATCATTATTTCCGCCTGGGAATGCGATACAAGCTCCCTACTTTTTTAAATCCTCCACTGTCACCGACTTCACATTGGGAGTCCTCTGGTCATCTGACATGGGAATGGATATTTTCCCTTCTTTTACCAATTCCACTGCCTTATTATGATCTTCCTCATTCCAGGTATTCCCGGTGATCTTCCAGTTATGGTCAACCTCCGGAACGAGCACTCCGTTTTTTACATTTACAATATAATCCGCGATCAGCTCCCTGACCCCGCCTATATTTCCTTTGACATCCATTTCCAAAAGCTCCGGAAGCACTTCCCCCTCCTGGTATACGGTGCCGTAATTGAGCAGTTGGGTACCGGCCCTGTAATTATTGACCGCCACTATGAATACATCGTCATCCAGAACCGGAGTCCCGTCCTTCTTAGTCAGGTTTTCGATCCGGCTGCCCGGTTCCTTTGACACGTTGATCTCATAATTAACTCCTGCAAACATATCATAATTAAACATACGGATATCCGGATTAAACGAAACCGTCAGATCCCCATCCATGTATGTATTATAATATTCCGCACTCCACTCCATGTAGGTTCTCAGCTGTTTGCCGGTCATTCTCAGCTTGTACAGCGTATTCGTGTATTTATAGATCAGCGAAACATCCGACTTCTTAATATCCCCTGCTCTCAGATTTGAGTCCTCATTAAACAGGGCTGCCGCAGAAACATCCGCATCCGTATAGTACATCTGAACCTGGTTGATAAGGTCCAGCATGGCTGTGTCTTCTATGGCTGCCTGGGGAATCCCTGGAACCTCATTATCCGGCGCAAGATCGCCGCCCTCTAACCTTCCAATGACAGTGTTAGCCACCTCTTTGGCACGTTTATCGTACGGCTCCAGCTCTGCCATTAACTCGGCTTCCGGCTCATATCCGCTGATCTCAATGCTCTTTGAAACCCTGTCTGTGACCTGATAATTACCATTCTCATCCTTTTCCAGGGTAATATCAATCTGGGCCATGGTTTGGGCGCTGTTCTTATTTTCTACCACAAGCACATTGTTTATAAGCTTTCCTTCCACCAGCTTGTGCTCATGGGCAGCCAGGATCACATCCAACTCCGGGCACTTCTCGGCTAGATCCGTGACACCGGAATCCGGCACATCATACTCATTATCCTCCCCCATATGCTCTACTGCGATTAACAGGTCCACTTTTCCTTCCAGTTCGTCAATGGCCTTTTTCGTTTCATCCACCGGGTTAGTAACCGTGCACCCCTGTAGATTGACAGAGTCCCACTTGGTAATGTTGGGGGTCACCATTCCAATCAGGCCGATTTTAACTCCCCCTTTTTCGATCACTGTGTATGGATCCGCAATGGCCTTCCCTTCCTGGTCAAATACATTTCCCGTAAGGATCTTTGCATGGTTCTGGGAAAGGATCCGCTTTAATGTATCCATCCCATAATTGTATTCATGATTGCCGGTCACGCATACATCATAACCTACTCTGTTCATGGCCAGGATCATTGGATGTATCTCATCCTCAATAAACAGGTCGGCAGAATTGTCCTGGATCACATCCCCCACATCAACTACCAGCGTATTCTCATTGCGCAGTTCTTTGACAGCGGTAGCCACCTGTGCCACACTACCCGACATGCTCTCTTCATTCAGAGCATAGTCATAGGGAACAAACTTCCCATGCATATCACTGGTAGCCAGGATCCGGATCTGCACCGCCTCATTCCCCTTTTCCTCAGCCGCATCCGCCTGTGTCCCCTCTGCCGTCCCCGGCGCAGTTGATTCATTTCCCAGATCAGTATTCGCAACCGGCTTTTTTGCACACCCTATCCCCGATAATGCCACTGTCAATACCAACATCATACTCAGAACAGCCTTTTTCATATTACTTCCTCCAAATTAATTATTTTCCTCTACGGAGATCATGGATTTTACAGAGATCATGGGTTTTACCATCTATGACCATGCAGCAAACCATAATCACCACAGGAGCTGTTCTTAATATTAAATTATATGTGCATTTTTTTATAGGACTGGTGTCCGATTTTGGATCAAAAATATTTCTTTGTTACTTTATGCTATTATTAAGGATTATTTTTGTACATATATACCATATCGCTGTTGACTTAAATAGCTGTATTTCTGCAGAATAATTCTGTAGAATACTCCTGCCTTTTCCCTTACCTTTCTCTGATACGCTCCCACAGCTTTGCAAAACTCTTCTCCGACAACACCTCATTGGTAACAAACTTCCCATTATAAAACAAGGCGTAGGTGGTGAACAACACAGGCGCTGACTGTGCGGCCTCCCTTGAATCTATCTTATGAAGCCTGCACTCCATTCCCTGGCCCTTAATAATATCGGCCAAGAGCGGCGCATACTTCTCTGTGTGAGGACATTGGTTAGAATAATAGAGGACCCAGCCCATCTCATCGATCCTACCGTCCTTGGCGCATGCTTTCACCCACGGCACGCCGGCCTCACTGTCAAAAGGCAGATACAGCAGTTCAAAATAAGGGCTGGATGTATCTGCCAGTTTGAAGCCTTTATGCCTCATAAATCCCGGATCAGACAAAAAAGGCATTTTCTTCTTGGAAGAAATGCAGACCAATCCCAGCTTTCCCTTGTCTTTGCTGTCCTGAATGCACTGTTCCATCAGGCTGTCCCCGTATCCCTTACCCTTATATTGGCCGGAAGCCCACAGACAGTCAATATACATATATCCCTTGGCCTCAATGGGCGCCCAGGCGTATTCAGCCGGTATATATTCAATAAAAACCTTTCCGCGCACATCCAGCTTATTAAAAACAAGTCCCTCCTGCAGTCTGTCCCGAAGCCATGCTTTCTTTGATGCCACGCAGTTCTCCCCTTTTTTATCGGAAATGCAGCAGCATATATGTTCCTTATCCAGGTTGTCCATTGTTATGCGTTTAAATTCTTCCATCGTACCTTAATCTCCCTTCACAAATGAACCGATCTCCACCAGATTTCCCTCCGGGTCCGCCACGTAACAGGTACGCTGTCCCCAAGGTTCTGTTGTAGGTGCCATGACAGGGACCGCGCCCTTTGCCACCACCGTCTTAAAAGTCTCATCCACGGCTTTATAATCATCAACACTCAGTGCAATCTCAAAATGCCCATTCACCTGATCCGCATATTGGAACTGCTTCCCCGTCATACTCTCAAAATCCCTTCTGCCATAAAACAAAAACAGAGTCCCATCCTTTTCCAAAAACACATTACTGCAATTCTCGTCTTCCCTAATCTCAAATCCAAGCACATCCCGGTAAAACCGTATCATTGTCCCCATGTCCTTAACAAAAATACCAAATCCATCTAATTTCATATGCCGCTCTCCTTTAATTCACTGTTCCCTAGTCCGTCCTTCCTTAAGCCGTTCTTCTTTAAGTCATTCTTCTTTAAACATTTTCTGCCTTAAACATATGCTAAAATTACACTGGCTTTTTTATTATAACAGGTCAAACATGACAACTATATGTCATATTATAAACATACCTTATGATCCATTCAAAATTGGCCCCGCCATACAACACAGAATGCCGTACATCAAATGCAGCACATCAAAATGCAAAATCTCAATATGCAACATCTCAATTTGCAACATCTCAATTTGCAACATCTCAAAAAATGTAAGAAAAAAGAGCCTTATAAAATAAGACTCTATCGCATGCGGCTAACAGGACTCGAACCTGCACGGTCTCCCAATGGGACCTAAACCCATCGTGTCTGCCAATTCCACCATAGCCGCTAACCCAATATAATTACAAGAAAAGTCCCAATACCTTTCAGCATCAGAACTTAATTGCAATGCGGGTGGCCGGACTTGAACCGGCACGGTATCGCTACCGAGGGATTTTAAGTCCCTTGTGTCTGCCTATTCCACCACACCCGCATAATACAAATGGGGCCTCCCGGGCTCGAACCTGTGACCCTCTGCTTGTAAGGCAGATGCTCTCCCAGCTGAGCTAAGACCCCAAAATGCATATAAATTGTGTCGCATTATAAAATGCAAACGACCCGGAACGGGTTCGAACCGTCGACCTCCGCCGTGACAGGGCGGCGCTCTAACCAGCTGAGCCACCGGGCCATTATGTTGATTATATAGTTCTCAATCTGCTTTAGTTAGGAAGAGTGGACCTTCGGGGACTCGAACCCAGGACCGACCGGTTATGAGCCGGTTGCTCTAACCAACTGAGCTAAAGGTCCGAACTATATTATCTTTGATTTTGATTACTGCTTTTACAGTAAAAGCCGATGATCGGACTCGAACCGATAACCTGCTGATTACAAATCAGCTGCTCTGCCAATTGAGCCACATCGGCATATCTTTGATGAACACATTCGTTCAAATGACCCCAACGAGATTCGAACTCGTGTTACCGCCGTGAAAGGGCGATGTCTTAACCGCTTGACCATGGGGCCTAAATTAGGTAGTGGTCGCCATGGACTTCCACTAAAAACTCCCCGAGTAGGACTTGAACCTACGACAGCGCGGTTAACAGCCGCGTGCTCTACCGACTGAGCTATCGAGGAATACTGATATTTTCAGCTGTTTCTTAAGCTGAC